>Ga0206123_10001145_pt1 | contig 25348 bp, 15 predicted proteins | sample Helgoland_Spring_2_FD_160086 | JGI IMG/M metagenome (GOLD analysis project Ga0206123, IMG submission 160086) | Pelagic subsurface seawater microbial communities from Kabeltonne, Helgoland, North Sea - Helgoland_Spring_Bloom_20160316_1 | ecosystem: Environmental > Aquatic > Marine > Epipelagic ...
CAGATTGGACACCAGAGACACACAGCAATGATGTGGATCCTAATCATGCCGAAGTGTTTGAGTCGAACATCGTCAAACGATTTGATTTTGTAGTCTCCGAAGAGCGCTGGCAGAGCATGTTAGATAACATGTCATCGCTCTATGGTAATTTTGGACAAGCTATGCCGGGTGGGTTACTTGATACAGATGAAGATCCAATCTTTGTACCGGCAGATGTCTATTACGATGGAACCCAGTGGTATCGTGTTGGCATTCGCTTTAAGGGCAACTCAAGCTTACAAACCAGCTGGCAATCAGGCATTCTGAAACTGTCGTTCAAGATGGATTTTGACGAGTTTGAAGATGACTACCCGCAAATTAAGAATCAAAGATTCTACGGATTCAAAAAATTCAGCCTTAAAAATAACTTCGATGACCCGTCCCAGTTACGAGAAAAAGTGGCGGCGGATGTATTTGCCAAAGCGGGCTTAGCTGTATCACATACCGCGTTCTACACTTTGTACGTCGATCATGGCGATGGACCAGAGTATTTTGGTCTATACACTTTAGTCGAGGAAGTTGATGGCGAGGTGCTCGACACCCAGTTTTCAAGCGATGATGGCAATCTCTATAAACCTGAAGAAGGGGGTGCAAATTTTGTTGCAGGTGAGTTTGCAGAAGAATTCTTCGAGAAAAAAACCAATGAAGACGAGGCAGACTGGTCTGACATCCTGGCGCTGTTCGCTGCGCTACACGACGACACGGCCACAACCAATCCAATAACCTGGCGGGAGAATCTGGAAGCAGTCTTTGATGTAAACGTCTTTTTGAAGTACCTGGCGGTTAACAGCATCATCCAAAACTGGGATACTTACGGTAAAATGTCACACAACTACTATTTGTATAACGATCCCGCGACTTCAAAACTCACATGGATTCCATGGGATAACAATGAGGCGCTGCAGGAAGGTAAACAAGGGGGCGCTCTGGCACTTGATTTTGCGAATATTCAGGCTGGAGGCTGGCCGCTCATTGAAAAGCTTCTGGCCGATCCGGTCTACAAGTCACAATATGATGCATACCTCACGGAAGTCATTGGCTTTGCCTTCGAAACCTCAACGACTCAAGCGCTCTATGATAACTATGCCTATCTGGTTGAGCCCTTTGCAACTAGCGAACGTGCCGGATATTCCTTCCTGAGGGGTCCCGATGATTTTTCCACTGCCATCTCTATCTTGAAGAATCACGCCAGCAGTCGTGCAACGGCCGTTGATACTTATCTGGGTGAACAGTAGCTTCGGGCAGGTCAGAATTACAATGCTCCAAAATGCGGGGTCAAAACGGATGGGTCAAATGTCCTGATTATGCACACTTTTTCAGGTTACCATTCCAACATAAATGCTGTTAACAAATGATACCAACTGTTGGCTAATGGCAAGGAGACTGAGATACTTTAACCGGACCTGTGCTTTGACGGTAACTATGAACACCAGCTGGACTCCGCACAGATGATTGGGCGGTGGTTCAGGTGATCATATCGCGCTTCATCTGGCCGGGTGACATTCAAAGGAAAAACATCATTGAGCGTTAAGAATCTGCACAACTCATGCCGATTGCCAGAAAACTCGATGAGACAAGGAAACATTATGTACTACATTCAATTCTGGTTGGAGAGGCGCAAGTCACACGGTCAATCTCTGAACGCATCCTTACTCAGCTCGAAATCTAACGGCGCTACCCATGTGTCTAATTTTTGATGAGCGGGCCCCTTGACTAAATGAAACTTTCATTGGCACAGAAACTCTTCACCGCCTTTCTTGGCCTAACCCTCGTCGTACTCGCGGCAACCCTGGGCCTGGCTCGATGGAGTTTTGAGCGCGGTTTCCTGGACTATATCAACACGCGGGAACGACAACGACTGGAATGGACGCGAGACATTCTAGCAAAAGAGTACGAATCTTCGGGTGGAAACTGGGAGTCGATGACATCAAGAAACTTTAGTGAAATATTGAACTTCGCGCAGCACCTACCTGATGATGATAACGTCGGTGACCGTCCGGCTCCCCCGCCACCAGGTCGAGGTGGGCCCGACAGTGATTTTTTCAGCCCGCATTCACCACCAGACCATCCGCCTGGTCCACGGAGTCCTCCGGCCGCGCTCTATGACCAGAACAATCAATTTATTACCGGCAGTCGCATCAACGAATCAGTGTTGGAACCCATTCGTGTCGCAATAGTGGTCCAGGGTAAAACCGTTGGTGAGCTTGTGACGGAACCCAGACGCCAGCTTAGTTCGCCACAGGACTCCAGCTTCTCCAGGGGCCAACTGAACGTGAGCTGGATCATTGGAATCACTTCACTGTTGCTAGCGGCTGCGCTGTCTCTTGTGCTCACGAGAGGGTTGTTGGCACCCATCAAACGGATGGCCACTAATGTGACCCGATTATCGAGTGGTGATTACTCGGCACGCCTGCAAGAGAGCCGCAATGATGAACTCGGCGCTCTCATGGCTGACCTCGATCATCTGGGCATGACCCTTGAAAAAGAGCGCTTGTCGCGGCGACAGTGGCTGGCAGACATTTCTCATGAGATGAGGACGCCGCTTACAATACTCGCAGGTGAACTGGAAGCGCTGCGGGATGGTGTCCGCCGCTTTGATGTTGGGCAGATCGAATCACTGGATCAAGAAGTGCGGCGCCTACGTTTCCTCATCGACGATCTCTATGAATTATCACTGTCTGATGTTGGTGGTCTTCGCTATTCATTTGCGACACTTAACCTAACAGATTCTATCAAAGCGGCCATCAGTGCAAGAACGCGTAGAGCAAATGACAATGGATTAGCACTCAGCCTGGAGGCGGATGATGATATTTTGATTAACGGCGACATCAATCGTATTGACCAATTGTTTCAAAACTTATTTGAAAACTCATTTGCCTACACCGATGCACCCGGATCTATCGATGTGACTCTATCGAGGCGCAACGAATTCGCAGTTTTGGAAATTCATGATACTGCACCCGGAGCAAGTGAGATTGAGTGTGGACAATTATTCGAACCGTTCTATCGCCGGGAAGCTTCAAGGAGTCGCCGTGAGGGTGGCGCCGGGCTTGGGCTCGCCATTTGCCGTAACATTGTCGAAGCACATCGAGGAACGATTACGGCTTCGCCGTCACCCAGGAGCGGGCTTTACATTCACATCGAGATACCAGCAGTAACAAAGGTGAAATCGTGACCGCCAGAGAAATATTTATTATCGAAGATGAGCCCAAGATTGCCCAGCTATTGTCCGACTATCTGGAGCGCGAAGGCTTTTTAGTGACGATTCTTGCAGAAGGCACTCATGCGGTCGAAGTGATCAAGGAGCGACAGCCTTCCTTTGTCATACTCGATTTAATGCTACCGGGAAAAGATGGCCTGACCATCTGTAGGGAAGTGCGCCAGTTTTCAGATATCCCAATCATGATTCTCACTGCAAAGGTTGATGAGATTGATCGAGTCCTGGGGCTTCAACTCGGCGCAGATGATTATGTGTGCAAACCGTTTAGCCCCCGCGAGGTTGTTGCGCGTATCAATAGCATTTTGCGTCGAGTTCAAGCGGCGCCACCCATGATCACAGAAAATACTATTAGCTACCGGAATCTTGCATTATATATCGATCGTCTTCGCTGCGAGATCAATGGTATATCGATAGAGTTAACGCCGGTTGAGTTTCGAATGTTAAAGGCTTTAACATCGCACCCTGGCCACGTCTATTCGAGAGATCGCTTAATGGGGTTCGCCTACGAAGACAGCAGGATTGTGAACGACAGGACCATAGACACCCATGTTAAGAATTTAAGGAAAAAATTGTCTGCAGCCAATGCTGGCGAAGAACTCATACATTCCATTTACGGTGTCGGTTACAAAATCGAGTAATATGCCTGGTCAGATTGGCAATGCCATCACCCGGCTTACTTCTCAGGGCTTTCTATTAGACAATTCTATTAGACAATTCTATCAGGCCCTTCTCCCAGGCTAGTAAAACCGGCCCCAACTTCCTCGCCACCCAGATCTTGATTCGCGACTAACCCCCCGATAGCGCCTGCACAATCACAACTTCCTCACTGCCCAGGAGCGGTTGTTGGAGAGTATTCGTCTTTTCTCCATGAACAAAAAACGCAACGTGGGGCCGCATCTCGTCCTGTTCATTGACCATACGAAATCGGATACCGGGGTATTGTCGATCGAGGTCAAACAGCAACTCATCAAGGGTTTCGCCTGCGGCTTCCACACGATCAGATTGATCAGTATAAGAGAGCAGCGCCTGGGGAATGATGACTCTCATCACTTTATCTCGACTGCTTCTACCGCGTAGATCTCCGGCAGGTGAGCGGCAAGGCACCGCCAGTGGTCTCCCTCATTTGTACTACCCCAGACTTCTCCGCTAGTTGTACCAAAATAGACACTGGCCGGTTCAGAGGTACTAACACTCATACACTGGCGCTTGACGGTGTACCAGCCTCGTTCCGGCAGGCCATTGTCCTGGCATATCCAGCTGTCACCACCATCCACCGTTTTATAAACAGCAGGTCTGCCGCCGGGTGAGGTGCGTGGCCACACGTCTGTGCCATCCATGGGGAATACCCAGCAAGTGTTTGCGTCCTGCGGGTGCAAACCCATGACAAATCCAATATCACCTATTGCCGCTGGCATGTTATTGCCGATACGCTCCCAGACTGTATTTGGTCGTTGTAGTCGATAAATTCCACAGTGATTTTGCTGGTAAAGTACATCGGGGCTGCGCGCATGCATCTGTACGCAATGGGGATCGTGCTGCGGACCCACCTCTTGCCACTCGATGGAACCATGTGCAATTTCACTCGATTCGGAAGGGGCAACAGGCTCTGCAATTGGACAGGCCATGCCCTGGTTTAAAGGACTCCAGGATTCTCCCTTATCCAGGCTCTCGTAGATGCCGCCACCGGACAAACCCAGGTACATATGTCGGGACTCTCGTGGGTCAATCAAAATGGAATGCAAAACAGGACCGTCCGGGGTGCCAGCCTGCGGATCCTCGGTACGAAGTTCGTATTCCGGGTCGTCATTGAAACCACGAACGCTGGACCAGCTAGCCCCGCTGTCTTCACTGACCCATAGCGCCTGGGGTGAAGTTCCGGCATACCAGACACCGGGATCATCAGCGTGGCCGGGAGTGAGCCAAAAAGTATGGCTGACTACCCGTGGTTTTTCCCCGGGGCCTGCCTTATCAAACGCGGGCGGCCGGATTGCTTCCTGCCAGGTTTTACCCGCATCAGTAGAACGGAAGATTGTAGGGCCAAGGTGACCGGTACGTGCCGCTGCCAGCATGGTAGCGCCATCTCTCGGGTCAAGTATCGCATGATTGATAATATGCCCAAGAAAAACGGGTTCAGACAATTCCCAACCGGTGAGTTCATCCAGGCTTTTCTGTAAGAAAAAAATGCCCTTTCTGGTCGAAACGATCAAGGTTTCACCGGAATGAAGCGTGACGCCATTTTCACTCATCGCGAATTCTCCGCATCAATTCAGATGGCTAATCTTCGCGCGTTTGTGAAACGTGCGCAATCGCAGTTTCAACATGTCTCTTTGCCTCAGTACCAATAGTGGCGATACGAATATTGCAAAACAACTGCCTCCCAATCACCCGGGGTTTTTCCGCTTCCCCATATTTTTCTCCCGGCAAGCACTTTTTCGGATCGCGCACGTCCCTGACAGTTTTGGTCTAACCCCCCAACCCCCAGTTTGCTTCGTCCTTGAGTCGCTCGAAAAAACTATCTTCATAAGCCGCTTCCGGTGATTCACGAACCAGTTGGTCGAGTATGCGCGCATCCTCCCCAAGCAACACTCTCCAGCGTTCATCCCGTACACCCTGGATCATCATCGCTGCGGCTTCCGCCGCGGTTGTTGGTGCATTGTCACGGAAGGCTTCACCCATTGCTTTCATCATCTCGCGAATCTGGTCGTTGCTGGCAGCAGATAGATCCATCCCTTGCCGCTTTTCGATACGGTCTCTCACCTCATTCACTTCATCATCGGACATTGCCATAGGTTCTGCATGGCCGGAAATTTTACCCGAGTTGATCGCAATCGACGTGCCAATGTGGCCGGGCATCACGACCGAGACTTTGACGTGCGGCGCGTTGGCTCGAAGGTCTGTCACCAGTGCCTCCGTGAACCCCTTTACAGCAAACTTCGCGGCACTATAGGCCGTATGAGTTGAGCCAGGACCAAGCGTAGCCCAAAAACCATTAACACTACTGGTATTAATCATATGTGCCTCATCCGCAGCCACCAGATGTGGCATAAACGCACGGGCGCAGTAGTAAACGCCGTACCAACAGATATTAAAGGTGCGCTCCCATTCATCGCGGTCACCGTCAACAAAACTGACACCTGAGCCAATACCAGCATTGTTGAAAAGCAGGTTGACACTGTCTCTGCCATGCTGCTCAAGGACCTCATCACGAAACTGTTTTACCTCATCTTCGTTTGAGACATCACATCTATGGGCAGTGATGCGAATTCCCTGGGGTGCCTCTGACTCACACAAACGCAGCGTTTCAGCCATGTTTTCTTCAATGACGTCACATATCGCGACATCACAACCCTCTGCAATTAATTGTTTTGCCAGTTCGCGGCCCATACCTGTACCCCCACCGGTGATAACGGCCAACTTCCCTGCGAAATCTTTCATACACTGCCCCTTTGGTTTATTAAGTAACTGATTCGTTGAAAGCGTGGCTCAACAGATGAGAAGAATTATAAACCGCAACGCCGTTTGAAAGCGAGACACCCACCAGGTTGTTAGAAACCTGCTAAAAAAATACTGGTAGCTGACTTATGTTTGTGACTGATAAGGCACAGCTGGCGGAACCCTAATCCAGGATGACCTTGAACGAGATATAGAGTCTCAAACTATTCATCACAACTAGATTCCATAGAAGTACAACAGGGCATCGTCCATCAGCGGTCGCCAGTTCCCCCAGTCATGACCTGCTTCCACTTCGATGTACTTAAGCCCGTATCCTTTGTTTTTTAGAATTGATCTGAATTTTCTGTTACTCGCAGAATTGTCAAAGGGGAACCCGGTTGTCAGAAACACTTTTAGTGGCAGCTTCCCCAGCTTTTCATAGGCTGGCAGCAAACTGGCAACCGGATGGGTTGCCGGTGAGTGCATGGCAATCCCGGAAAACAGATCATCCTCCTTCTCGTAAAGAGAAAAGCGAAAAGGAACAATTGACAGTCTATTTTGTAATAAGGCTTCCATTGCCGGCCACGAAACCCGAGAATCCATCTGCCTGTCCTCAATAGGACCATCCTCAATCTTATAAGGTTAATTGTCTATGACTGATCCCTTTGCACTTTCCGACCAGGTTGTCCTCGTTACCGGTGGTGGTGGCGGTATAGGTGCGGAAATTTCCCGTCAATTAGCGAGAGCTGGCGCCATGGTGATTGTTCACTATCACCAGTCGATGGCAAACGCCGAGCAGGTTGTTGCGGAGATTCTTGAAGAAGGCAACCTGGCGATATCGGTACAGGCAAATCTGTCACTTGAAAATGAGACCCGCGAACTTTTCGAAAAATTGAACAACGAAGGCTATCAATTAAATGGCCTGATCAACAACGCTGCCATTATGGATGTTTGCGATCTGGCGGAGATGAGCCTCGGCCAATGGCAAACAATGTCCGCCGCAAATATGGACAGCGCATTCCTGACAACCCGGTTGTTCGTGGACCAGATCACAACTACCGGCGCAATTGTCAACATCGCCTCGATTGAAGGACTCGACCCGGCGCAGGGCCACAGCCACTATGCCGCCAGCAAAGCGGCGATGTTGATGTTTACCAAAGCAACAGCCCTGGAACTTGGTTCCCGCGGTATACGGGCAAATAGTGTCTCACCGGGGCTAATTGAGCGCGAAGGTATCCGTGATCAATGGCCGGAGGGAGTTGATCGTTGGGAAGCAAAGGTACCCACCGGCAGGATGGGCAAGCCAATGGAGATAGCCTACGCCGTTCAATATCTGCTGTCACCGGCGGCGACGTGGGTTTCAGGCGAAAATCTGGTGGTCGACGGCGGTATGAGCGCAACCAGCCACTGGTAAGCCGTCGCCGATTATTAAGTTAAGGATACTGTCGCTGGCTTATGTGAAATGAGTATACTGTCCCAGGATTCACTACTTTTGCTATTTTTGGGAGCACGACATCAGCTTAAATAGAACCCAGTTACTTGCGATCTGCCTGTTGGCAACCTTTATCATCTCCGGGCTTGTCACCACTATGGGGCTGATTATTCCCAGCGCGGCCGCCCACTTTGATGTTGAAGTCACGGCAATGGCGTCACAATTCACCTGGTTCACCGGCGGCGTGTTTTTTGGCTACATCCTTTCATTTGTCGTATTTGATCGTTTTACTATCAGGCGGGTGCTGATCACTGCATACATCACCTGCATTATCGAAATTCTCTTGATCCACTTTACCCATAGCTTTACCTTGCTTGCGCTCTGGTTTGCTATCTTCGGGGTTGCGATCAGCCTGGTTGCCTGTGGCTCCAGCACCCTGATCACCCAGATCTGGGAAGGTAAAGCCAGGCAGACAGTACTGGTTGCGCAGGATGCATTATTTAATGGCGGTGGTGTGGTTTTTTCGATGACGACAACCTGGTTTGTGGCGGGTATGTATCAGTTCAGCAGCACCTATCTTGTTGTTGCCGCTATTATCGTTTGTACCCTCGGTATGATCTTCACCGCTAATTTCAGCAAGGAGATCATTTCAACATCCCCGGACGAAACTGCTGTTATCGAAACGGTAAAAACCGAGTGGAATCCTGGCATTATTATGGTTGGGGTCAGCTTGATGTTATTTATGCTGGCCAAAATTGCGATGTTTATCTGGGCACCCCAGTATGTAGAACAAAAATTCCAGGTTGATGCTGCCGTTTCCGGCGAGTTCATGTCAAATGTTTTTACTGCGGCCTTGATTGGGTCGTTAGCAGGCACCTGGCTTGCATCAAGGATCAATGTGAAATACCTGGTATTTATATTTGTGGTGATTTCAACCGGTTCTGTTTGGTTACTCACCACCACCGATAACATTGAAATTATGCTGATGCTGGCATTCGCCTACGGCATCTCTATTTCTGCAACCTTTAATGCCTATATGGCCTACGCCCTCAGTTTTGTCGCAATTCCGACCCACCGAAATATTGCCTATATGCTGGTCATGTCTGCACTGGGGTCGTCACTGGCGCCTGTTTCAAGCAGCATCGCTGTCAATATGACCGGTGATATGGCCGACGCACTGTTATTTTGTTTCGGCACCCTTGTGCTGGTGACGATCACCCTCGGCATCGGCGAAATGTTCAGTAAACCAGCCATACAGACTCCGCTGGCTGAACCTGCCGAAGTAAACTAGCGCCGGGTTAATCCCCCTCAACTATTCACTATCATGGAACCGCATCTAATAAATGAGCCTGGAACACATACCAAAACTTGATCTCGACAAGCTGGTTAAAGATAATTCTCCTGACCCCACCAGATTCAAGATTATGGGCTACACCGTCAGTTCCTGGCTGGCACAAGTAGAGAAGCTTGGCCCCGTATTTCGCGCCAATCTGGATGGCAACGACGCCGTTGTTATCGCGTCGGCAGAGGCAAATTCACAGGCCTGGAAAACGCCGGATGCCTGGGCTTATCGACCAACCGATGCCGGTACTTTCTTCCGTAATCAAATGGGTGATGACCATATCTCCGCGATTGACGGGGAGTCTCATCGACGATTGCGAAAACTGGTCTTACCGGGTTTTGGTGCAGCAGCGCTTAATCGCGACATTGTGGATGCGGCAGAAATCCTGGCCGGGGGTTTTGCCAGTCTCGCTGGTAAAACAACCAATATCCATGAAACCCTGTGTCGACTGTTTGGACGTGCCCTGACAAGCACGCAGATCAAGGTTGAGATAAGTGATGAGTTACTCACCCTGCTTAACCGGTTTGAAGAAGAGTTTATCTGTGGTTTGCAATTGTCACTGCCTGACCAGGCGAAATGGTTTAAGCGGGAAAAATACCAGCGGTTAAGCGCTTGCGCTTTTGAATATTTTAATCAGGTGGCCCAGGCTCGTAAGGCCGGCGAATATCAAAACGATTCCCTGAACATTCTGCTGGAGCGCAAGGTGCCTGAAGGTGCCGAGCCCTTAACCGATTCGGAACTGGCTGAAGCTGTTTATCTGTTGTCCATTGCCGGGGTTGGCAATATCGCCAATGTACTCTGCCCGCTACTCTGGGCTATCCAGGGTACCGAGTGGGTCGACCGTTTACAGGACGAACTCGCTGGTTTTACGCCAGACAAATTAACCGGCATGAAAAATTTCCCGGTGATGCGGGCACTGATCTCGGAAGCGGAACGATGTTTTGCTCCGGCGCAGATAGTGCCTAAACGCACCACTGAAGACGTGACTTTCCTCGGCGTAAAAATACCCGCCAACACGCTGATTATGCACTTGCATGTATTGTCACACTTTGAGGAATCACGCTATCCCAACCCATTGGTCTTTAATCCGCAAAGATGGCTCGATAACAGCCTGGACAAAGCCAATGCATTTGGTGGTGGCAAACATATGTGTCTTGGTATGGGTGTAACCCGGGTCTATATGCCATTAACTCTGGCCCTAATCTATTCGCAATATGAATTGCAGATTGAGGCACCACCGGCATCGGTTTCACTGGAACCTGATTTCCGGCCTGCGCCAGCGTCGACAGTGATGAAAGGGAAGCTGGTCAGTCGGCCGCCATCAGTTGCTCGCAGTACGCAATAAACTGTTCAATCTCCCGGGTTTGCAGGCCGCTGTCGGAATCATTAATGATTAAGTCCGCATGTTCGCTTGAGGGCTCGACAAAGGTATTATGCATCGGTGCCACCTGGGTGAAAAACTGACGCTCAATATCCTCAGGGGTTCGACCTCGCTCTACCGTGTCCCGCTGGCTTCTGCGTTCGTAACGCACCTGTTCATCACAACCGACAAACACCCCAAAATCAATCGCGTCCCTGATCTCCGGCGAGTTCAGTACCAGTATACCTTCGATAAAAATCAGCGGCGTGGGCGCAAGGGTGATTGTGTCGGGCAGTCTATCGTGGGTTGTGAAATCATAGATGGGGGTCTCAATGCTTTGGCCCTGTTTAAGCTGGCTAATATGTTGACCCATAAGATCAAAATCCAGCGAATCCGGATGATCAAAGTTAACCAGGACGGGATCGCCGAGATTTGGTCGATAATAATCGTCCTGGTACACGATGGTGCAAAGCTCATCACCGATAGTTTCCCTGACTTTTTGGACCAGCGTGGTTTTTCCGGAACAACTGCCCCCCGCCACGGCTATTAATACAGCTGCCAATCTAATCGCTCCCAAGAATTTAATCAGCCGCATTATCGTCTTAACACCTGCCTCTTGCCAACAAGACCGTGCACTAATTGCCGATCAATGGCATATCACTTGCTTAACAATTGCGATAGCCCCACTGCATGGGTAGTATCGCTTCATGACCACTAGCAGCCAAAATCGGGAAGTTTTTTCCGTCACCGACCTTAATCGTTCCGCACGGCGCCTGCTGGAGGGTGAATTCCCGATGATTTTTGTCGAGGGGGAAATCTCCAACCTGGCAAAACCCTCGTCGGGACACTGGTATTTCACCCTTAAAGACGAAAAGGCGCAGATACGCTGCGCCATGTTTCGAAATCGCAATCAGTTGATCCGCTTCAACCCGGCAAATGGCAGCCAGATTGTAGTGCGGGGAAAAATCAGTCTCTACGAGGGTCGCGGCGAATTTCAACTGATCGCAGAATTTATGGAAGAGGCCGGGGACGGCGCACTTCGCCGGGCATTCGAAAAACTAAAAGCCCAGCTTGATGCGGAAGGGTTGTTTGCAGCCCAGCACAAACAGCTGATACCCGCCATGCCGCGCCACATTGGCGTGATTACCTCACCCACAGGTGCGGCTATCCGCGACGTGTTGCATGTACTTAATCGCCGATTTCCGGGCATTGAAGTGTCGATCATTCCGGTGGCGGTTCAGGGTGAAGATTCACCGCGACAAATCGTCAACGCCATCGCCATGGCTAACAACTATTTTCACCCGGCACTAGCCGCTGAATACGGCCACCGGCCGATGGATATTTTGCTGGTGACCCGGGGCGGCGGATCACTGGAAGACCTCTGGTCATTTAATACCGAGCCTGTTGCCCGGGCTATTTTTGATAGCGGCATACCTATTGTCAGCGCAGTGGGTCATGAAACCGATGTCTCGATCGCTGACTTTGTCGCGGACATGCGAGCACCCACCCCCTCCGCTGCCGCTGAGTTAATCAGCCCGGATCAGCAGGAATGGCAACAAACCTTTGTTCGCTATGAGACTTTGTTGACGACAATCTTCCGGAATCAACTGGTTTCAAAGGAAAGGCACCTGGACCACCTGCACCGCAGACTCCGACATCCGGGACAACGGTTACAGGATCTTGGCCAAAAACTGGATGAACTGGAACTCAGACACCGACGGGCATTTGAACGTTACGTCAGCCAATTCCAGTTTGAAGTGACTAAAGCCAGGCTAAATCAGGCCATGCAACGAAGCCTCGAAAGATTAAAAGGCAAGGTCACCATCGCGAGCACAAAACTCACCAGTCCTGAACAGAAAATTCGGGATCTCAATAGCAAGCTCGAAAAACTCATTTCCAAACTCGGCATGGGTTCAACAACCAAACTCAACCAGCTTAATAACCGATTCATCAATGCGACCGGCAAACTCAATGCCCTAAGCCCACTGGCAACCCTTGAACGGGGTTACGCTATTGTCAGCCAGACCTTGCCTGACGACGCCGGTGATGCCGAAAACAGCAAGGTCGTTCGTGACGCCTCAAGACTTGATACCGGTGACGAAATCCACGCAAGACTCATGACCGGTTCCGTAACAGCCAGAGTAGTGTCAGTTGACAAGTCCTGATGTTGTCATTACCACCCAACGACTTCGGTTGCGGGTTTTCGATCAACAGGATCAGGCTTTTATCCTGACACTGGTAAATACACCGGGATGGATAGAGTTTATTGGTGATCGAAAAATCCACACCCTGAAAGACGCTGCAAAATATATCGAAACGATATTAGCCGGGTACGCTGAATTTGGCTTCGGCCTCTGGTGCATTGAGGAGATAGTTTCCGGCCAGTCAATCGGTATGTGCGGCCTGTTGAAAAGGGACTACCTCGATGAGGTCGACATTGGTTTTGCCATGTTGCCCCGGCATGCGGGCGTTGGGCTGGGTTTCGAAGCCGCCTCGGCTACGCTCCAGTATGCAAATCAGCAGCTGGGCTTAAATACAGTGGTTGCAATAACCAACCAGGATAACCACGCCTCTATTGGCCTGTTAAACAAAATCGGTTTACATTTTGATCGCATGATAAACACACCCGATGACAATAAAAGCCTGCTACTCTTCAGTCAGGATGCACTGCCACAGCAGGGTACTGACGAGAACCAGCAACTGCTGATAGATGCAGTCAATCAGGTGATGCCTTTCGGCAAGTTTGCGGGCAAAAAACTGATAGAACTTCCCGAACCCTATCTGGTCTGGTTTCATCGCGAAGGATTTCCGAAAGGCAAACTCGGTGAGCAACTTGGCTTGATGTACGAGATTAAACTAAACGGACTGGAAGGCATGTTAAAACCCCTGGTGAACTGGCACAAGTAACTCACAGTGCCTCCTCCCACCTCAGCGACATTGACCAACGCTTCAAAAGCACAGGAATATCATGGTGTCGAGTACGAAATAGCCTCTGTTTTCCAAACACGGATTGCCTGCCGTAGGGAGGAACCGCTCGGGTAATCGTTGAGTGCCAGCCCAAAAAGGTGGAAAATAACCAAACATTGCACCAATCATAACGCTTCAAGATACCCACTTTTGCAGGCGATATATGTATAAGACAATGATAGAGCGCCTCTTCCTGTACACCGGTATAAGCTTTGCGCAGTTTTTTACTCCGCTACTGCAAGCCGATGAATATACGGAAATAGGTCAGCCGGTTACCAATGTCTATACACCAAAAGAACATGGCCTGCATGATTACAACTGGTCATCTACCCAGGCTGACAATGGCTTCATTTATGTCGGCAACAGTGTGGGTATCAGCGAATGGGACGGTGAAACATGGCAGCACTACCCTACGCCACAGAACACACCTGTCAGGCAGATAATTCAATGGCGCGACAAACGTCTCTACATTGGCACAACCAATGACATTGGATATTACCAAACGGATCAAAACGGTGTGCTTGGCTACCATTCTTTACTCGAGAACTGGCCTGAAGAACAACGTCAGTTTGGTCAGGTTTGGGCGATGGCTGCTAACGAACGCGGTCTCATTTTCATTACCACCGACGCGATACATTTTTGGAACGGCGAGTTTTTCCAATCAATACATAATGTGACCCCCGGTAGAGCACGGGTTTTTTCCGTCGATGACATTTTTGTTTTTAAGGCCGAAGGCGAAAGTGCCATCAGTGAAGTTCATTTCGACGCTTCTAACTCGCCAGTACCAGGCGAAACTCACTTTTGGCTTGAAAAATCTAATCTGGTTGTCCCTGCCAAAGCGATTCTTAGCCAGGTTTTTTATAATCAGAAGAATAATCTGGTTGTAGCCACAAGCACCTATGGCATTTTTGAACAAATAGACAATGAGTTAATTCAAAGGCAACCTGCTATCAGTTTTGGCCTGCGAAGCAATATCTATCATGTACTCCAGGCCAGTGATGGCTACTATTACCTTTCCTCTTATCAACACGGTCTGTTTATTTTAGATAAAGACATGCAATTGGTCAGGCAATACCGGGAAAAAGACAGTATTAGCATGGACTCGGTTTTTGCCACCATGGAAGACAGGCAAGGTAATATCTGGGTGACTGGTGTACCTAACGTTGTAAAAATGGTGCCCCCGCATCGCTACAGCCAATTTCAAGTGGGAAACATCTCAACTTCAATCACCCGCTTAACAAAAGGGAATTGTCTATCGGGCGATTGCATTGTTGCGGTGGGTACAGGGTTGTTCCAGCTAAATCAATCTTCAGAGAAAAATGCGTCACCCAGGTTTGAGCGTTTGACGCCAATCAAGCGAATTAATGTTGACTATATTGAGTACCAAAATCACCAGTTTTATAGTGGTGTCGGCGGCATCTTTTATAGAAAAACCAGTGAAGATAGTGAGCCGTTTATAAAACTAATTGATGTCCATCTCGGCAGGAATTTACGGATTGACCCTGTCAGCGGCACACTGTTTGCCGCCAGTGTCGATGGCCTGTTTCACATTTCCTATCTAGATAACAAAATGTCGTATCAAAAAATTGGGGACTTGACCGACGAGTTTCACACGATAGAAATCGACAAGTCCGGCTTAGTCTGGGCAGGCACTGCGGTACAATCTTTGTATCAAATTGAAAACGCTCAATTCGCGGATAGAGAAACCAAAATCCGAAAATTTGATAAAAATGACGGTTTGGCAACAGGCAAAATCATTCCTTTTAAACTTTCGTCGAGTGCGCCTGGGGTAATCGACGGCGAAAGCGATTCAGAAGTTGTCTTTGCGACAAAAAACGGGCTCATGGCCTACCAGCAAAACAGACAACCTGCATTACAAACCATCTCGACCTTACCCGACATATTTCATACCAACGACAAGCCTGTGAATTACCTTCACGATGAACAAATGGTAGCGAGCGCCGGTCGTCGCATTTGGTATCAAATTGGGAATTCAACGGGCTATACCCAACAAGACGCCAATCAGCAGTGGCAACAATATGAAGATCTGTTTAAAGCCTTTGATGATTCAAAACTTATCGACTTGTTTGTCACGCAAAACAACATATTGTGGTTTGCGTTGATCACCGGTGAAGTGTATCGGGTCAATATTGCCCTCACAGAAAATATCCCACCGAAAGGTACGCTAAATATACGAAGTATTAACAATCTACAAAATCAACAGGTCATTAACGGTGGCTTGCAATTATCATCATTTCCAGATTTGGATCCCGACTCAAATTCAATCAGGATCAATTTTGCATTAGCGGATAACAGCTCGTTAATTGACACACAATACCGTCATCGCTTGCTGGGCAGTGGCAATAGACAATGGAGTGGGTGGTCAACCGAGCACCACAGTGACTTTACCCAACTGGCGGGAGCGAATTATCATTTCCAGGTGGAAGCACAAGATGCCTGGGGACGAATTACAAACACAGAATTTGTTTTTAGTGTCTTACCTCCCTGGTATCTTGGTCCTGCAGCCTGGATCCTGTATTCGGTTATTGCAGTCGGCTTACTCATCTTGTCAGGTTGGCTAACCCAGCGCTGGCGTACGCGACAACTCACAGAACTTAACGTCGCGCTTGAACAAACTGTTGCTGAACGCACCCGGGAAGTGAGTGCAAAGGTAGATGAGCTAAAAGAACAACAAAAATTGAAGGACCGATTTTTCTCAAATGTCTCTCACGAGTTTAGAACACCGCTGACACTGATCATTGGGCCTCTTGAAACCATCCTCGATGAATACACCAGCAACATGGAAGGCAAGGCAAAGTCACTGACCGCCACCGCCCTCAACAATGCGAACAAAATGTTAGCTCTGGTGGGTCAGGTGCTGGATCTCAATCGCCTTGAGGTTGGCAAGCTACCCCTTAGAATCAGCGAATACGATATTGCCGAGCTTCTGCGGAACATACAGAGCCGATTTGAGTCCTGGGCGGAACAGGAAAACCAGACGATCACCTGCGAGAACTGCGCGGACCCCGTCATGCTTTATTTTGACCAGGATCAGATGGATAAGTGCGTCGCAAATTTGGTATCCAACGCCATTAAGTACAGCGGCAAACATAGCAAACTCACCATCAAGCTGATAAATGAACAAGACTCGGTCACCATACAGGTCATAGACAATGGGCGAGGCATCAGTGCTGAAGCGAAAGACAAGGTTTTTGAACGCTTCTACCAGGACAAAGCCTCGGAACAAAATACGACCCCCGGTACGGGCATTGGGCTATCCCTGGTAAAAGAATTGATCGAACTGCACCAGGGCAAAGTCAGCCTGACTTCTCAATTGGGTGAAGGTTGCTGTTTTAGCCTGACCCTAAAAAAAGGCAATCAGCATTTCGCCCGGGAACAATTAGTAGAACCACTCATCCTTGCTGATGCAACCGGCGGAAAGGATCAACGGGCATTGTTGGCAGAAAAAATTGAGACCAACGAGATTCAACAGCAAGATCAAACCACCCTGCTAATTGTTGATGACAATGTTGAACTGCGCCAATTCCTGAGCCTGCGACTCTCCGCCACCTACCGAATATTGCAGGCACAGGACGGTGAAGAAGGCTTCAAAATCGCCTGTGAGGAATTACCGGACCTAATTGTCTCTGACGTGATGATGCCAAAACTCACTGGCTATGAGCTCACCCAAAAACTTAAAAGCTCCCCTGCCACCCACTCGATCCCTGTCATATTGCTCACCGCAAAGGCAAGCAAGCGTGAGACCGTTGAAGGATTTGCCAGCGGCGCTGACGACTATCTAACAAAACCTTTCGACACCTCAGAACTGATCATGCGGGTGAATGCGCAAATTAGTACCCGAAAAACCATCCGCGAGAGCATTCAGTTTGAGCAGAGTGTTACGATTACCGGCATCACGCAAAGGTCATCTTTTGTTGAAACAATTCATCACCATCTATTGAAGCACTTAAGTGATCCCGAGTTTTCAGTAGAAGCACTGGCCAAACTGCTATTTGTCAGCCGGGCAACCTTATCACGCAAGTGCAAGGAAGAATTAGGCATGTCTCCAGGGGCCTATATTACCGAAACTCGTCTGCAACATGCCCGCAATTTACTGCAGGCAAACACCTTGTCTGTCAGCGAGATTGCCTATGCTGTGGGCTTTGAATCACTCGCATATTTCTCCAGAAGCTTCAAAAAACATACCGGCACACCGCCTTCCGAATACATAAGTCATTGATTCTAAATCTTAAAAGAAAGCAATTTTCACATTGCTACATATGTGCAAATGATTGCGACATCAGTGCAAAGGTCCTGGATAAATTTTAGTTAGGATTTCTCCTCAAGTAAGTCAACAAATTGAGGAGTGAGCATGAAAACAACCCATCGATATATCCGTTCGAACGTACTACTAACTTGCAATCAACTGCTTAAACTCGCAAGTCGACACCTGAAACTTGCTGGCACAAGCTTACTACTGGCTTTTACCTTCTGCCTGCCTGCCTATGCCGGAGTTGTGACAGTTTACGATGATGTCGCAACATTCAATTCCGACATTGCAGGGATGGATATTGGTCTCTGCGATTTTGAAAGCAGCAGTGCCGGCGATGTCATCAACGATGGCGATAGCCTCTGCGGTATCACTTTCAATTATGATTTCCCCGGGCTGCCACTCACTATCAATGATGACTTTGATACGGTATCCGGCACCAACTATCTCGGCGTAGACGACGGAGACTTCTACCTCGGCGACAGTTTCGAGATGACCTTTGTCAACACAATCCAGGCTTTCGGCATTCACATTATCAGTAGCCTGGATGACATCTTTGCCGACGATATCGGGATCGAGGTATCAGGGCAGAGCGTCACCAATTCATTGACTGTCCAGGAAACCCTGCCGGATGGCAGCAGCGTTTTCTTTCTGGGTATCCAGGATACCGACGGATTTAATTCGGTCAGCTTATTCAGCAACATCGACTGTCCGGGTTGTGCGTACTTCGACATAGATGACATCTCCTATGCCTCTAACTCTGTGTCCGTACCTTCACCCACCAGTTCAACCCTTTTCCTGCTCGGCTTTCTGGCGATATGCCTGGCCCGCAAGATAAAACCAGGATCCATTTCACTTAATTGAACCAGTAAAAAACCAAACATGACTGTGGAGAATAGCAAAATGAAACATACAAAACTTACTATTGCCCTGGCATTAAGTCTTACCAGTAGCTTAATGGGTAGTGCCAGTTATGCGAGAGAATCAATCAGTGACGTTAGCGCCAGGGTGGCTACCATAGAAACCCAGGTTGCAGGTGGCGTCCCGATACTAACGACAGCACTAAGCGAGTGCGGCAACAAATTTACTCGCGGTGGCCAGATCAGCAATGAATTACCGATCGTAAATCCAGTCACTGGCGAAACCTATTTTTCAGTGCCAATTCCCAGCCCCTCAACAGGTGGAATATTTGCTGACTCTGAAGCCCTGTCCAGTTGGGATTATGGATTCATGGGCACCCAGCTCTACACCAATGAATCCGGTGAATTATCCTGCGGTGTAGTGGTGGATATGCAAGCCCTGGTTGAAAGTATCCTTGATATCGGCATGGGGGCAGCATGTATCACAACTGCTGTCGGCGCTACCAGCAAAGATCCAAGTTGGGAGGCTGCGGATGAGGCCTGCGGTATCATCGACAATGCAGTTCGGGTCAGTAATGCATTATTCTGGCTAGGTGTGTCCGGTGCAGATCGCAGAGTCGAACTGGCGACTGACGGCAGCCCGGCTGCAACCGAAGGCCCCGTTGCCAACCTTTACAAAAAACCGACAGAAACCGATCCAGAGCTTAATCTTCTGACCCTGGGTATCCCGGAAGGACCAGCAGAACTGGTCGCACAGATCAAAGCACGGGCAATCGACAATCCTCTGGAAGCACTGTCACAGGGCAATATCCTGATCGGGGACATTGAGATCGCGCTGACAGATCTGATACCACCCTACGAGATAGTGCTGGCGGAACTACAAACCAATGGACAGGTATTGCTGGAAAGCCCTGCTCAATTTGTTGCCGATACAGCGGCAGTTGTCGCCGAACACTATGTTAACGAGGTCATCACGCCTGAACTGATCCTCGCCATCATCGAGGCTGCAAGCAAAATTGAGTTTGTCGATGAAGACGGCAATCAGGTATTCGAGATGGCCCTCGGTAACGACGGATTTGGTCCGGGGCTTAATCAGATGGATTTCAAACTGGACGGTAACAACGTCTTGACCCTTGCACCACGTCGGGTTGGTATTGAAGTTGCTTCAACTTTACTGGATATCGGCGAGGATGAATTGTCGCTGCGCATAAATGGCAACACAATCATTAGCGCAAGTGAAACCGATGTCTGTTTTCCAGGCGGCGTATGTATAGGCGCCCTTAACAGTCTGGTTGAAGCATTGCCCACCGATCTGTCGGAATTGGGTGACCTGACAGGACTTGGCAGCGATGTGGAAAACCTCAAGAGCCTGGTTCCGGTCGATCTTCCAACCAAGCTGAATGTCCTGGACACTGACCTGGCGACTTTGCAGGGACTGGTGCCAACGGATTTATCGGGTCAGTTAAGCTCCCTGAACACAAATCTTGGTAACCTGAGCGGCACCGTAAGCGGGCACACCACCTCGATCAGCCAACACCTTGGCTGGATAAACACAATGTGGGGAGCCTTATATAACGCCGGGGGCCCTGGCCAGAAAGCCGAAGGTCTGTGGAATCAGGTTAATGGTAGTGGCGGACTAGCAACCCAGCTGAGTAGTGCAACCTCACGATTAAATGGAATTGATACAACACTGGGCAATCACCTTGGCTGGATCAATACCATGTGGGTATCTCTGTACTATGCTGGCGGGGTTGGGGAAAAGGCAAATAACTTACATACGCTTATGTATTCACCCAGTTCATCCTGGGCGGACTTTACCCACAACGGCGTACTGTACAGAGGGCTCAAAGGAAAAATTGACTGGACCTACTTCTATCAGCTTAGCCTCAGTAGTAGTGTTGAAACACTCAAATCAAGAGTCAATAGTATTATTACCACAGTTCCCAGTGTTAGCAGCCTTCCGCTGATCTCGGACGAACGCCTAAAAACCAACATTGCTCCATTGACCTCGTCTCTGGAAAAAATAGTGCAACTTCAAGGTGTGACCCACCAGTGGAATGAACAGGCCGAAGCGCTGGGAGTTGCTGATTTGGACCGCACGGTACTGGGGTTTATCGCTCAGGATGTACAAGCCGTTCTACCGGAAGTTGTTTATGAAGGCATCGACGGTTATTTCCGGGTCGACTACGCAAAGATTCTGCCCCTTGTTGTTGAAAGCATTAAAGACCAGGAGACACGGATGCTTGCCTTGCAAGCGGAGAATGCACAACTTAAAACCTATCTCTGTGGCCTTGATTCAACTGCGCCGTTTTGTGGTGATTGAGTAAATCATGTGACCTGCTGATTTCAAACTTCAGTTTGAAATCAGCAAGAGCCGCACAGGTTTTGCGCCCTATGATAAAAACACCCGAAGACGATAATAGTCTGGTACTCTTTAGTCAGGACACACTGGCGTAGCCCTGGGTTTTCTTTCTACATCGGGAAGATTTCCAGAAAAGCAAACCCGGCGAGTACTCTGGACTTATGTAGAAGATCAAACTTGATGGACTGGAAGCTATGTTAAAACGACTGGTGCACCCCAATTAATAACCTGCCGCAGCCATTCATTTGTTAACCGGGAATCGAGGCACGAACAAAATGCCTGGGCCTGTTTCCAGAATACAAAGATTAATACTTCTTGCCCTACTGCTTTTCTCCGCTACAGTCTTTTCCCGGCTACAGGCCTCACCCTCCATTCCCTCCGCATACCAGGATGTTGGCCACCCGATTACCCGCCAGTTTCCATCAGACGTACACAAAAGCGGTAATCAGGTCTGGTGGATTCAGCACGACGATAACAATCTAATCTATTTTGCTACCAGCAACGGCATGAGCCGTTGGGATGGCGAAAACTGGGAACATTACCAAACACCCAAAGAATCAATCGTCAGATCCTTAACCCGTTGGAAAGATGGAAACGTCTACGCAGGCACGGTTAATGATGTTGGATTTTTTTCACCGCAAGCTACCGGGAAACTTATCTGGAAAAGCCTGATGCCCTATTGGGTCACCGGCGGTTCAGAGACTCCCGACATAGGTGAGACATGGTCCGTAACAAGCAACGATTATCAGGTGGTATATAGTGCGCGTTACGCCTTACTTAGCTGGAATGGTGAAAAACTACAGAAGATTGAAAACCTCAATGTCAAAGGCGCCAGGGTATTCAATGTTGACGGGGACATTGTTGTCATCGGCAAAGAGCAAAACCAGGTCTACCGCATCACCGATGATGAAAAGCCTCGTGCGCAAGCGCTACCCTGGACAGTACCTCGCAAGCTGGATGTCAAAAATATTCTCCGAACACAGAACAACGAACTACTGCTAATCAGTCAGCGAAACGGGATCTATAAACTTCAGGACAATAACTTCGTACAAATTGTCAAACCTCAACAACTACCGGAAGGTACCTCACTATACAACACGATCCAGGCGATCGATGGTTATATTTATGTTGTATCAATCCGAAATGGCATCTTCATTCTTGATGCACAATATAACCTCCTACGCCAGTACACTGAAGCGGATGGCATTGGAAACAGCATTATCCTCGCTGTACATGAAGACAATCAGGGTAACATCTGGCTGAGCGGTGAACCCAACATATCCGTCATGGCGCCGCCCCACCTAAGGAGCGTCCACAGGCACAACCCAAACAGCGGCGGCCATGAAGAACTACTCACAACAGGCGGCGAACTATTATCGCTGGCAACCGGCGTCTATCAATTTAAACAGAATACTAACCCTTTGCGGTCGCCATCGTTTGAGATGGCCGGAACTTTTGGTGAAAAAGCCTGGGATGCAAAAGTTGCAGGTGACCAACTTATTGTGGGTGGCGAATCGGGAATATTTGCATTTGATTATCACAACGGCACAATTAGCGAAACAAGCACTCGCCTGCTGACCTCCAGTAACGTACAGGGCCTTGATGTATCAGCGGATTCACAAACCATTTATGCCGGAGAGAACGAATATATTTACCGCCTCAATAAGATGGATAGCCAATGGCTCAGTACCAGGGTCACAGGAATTCGCAATCTGTTCGAATATCTCAAGCTTGAATACGATGAAAATACCCAACCAGGTGACGAGGTCATCTGGGCATCGTCATCCGATGCGACGCTCTATCGTCTCTCGCACATAGATGCTGAAGGCAAAGCGGCAGAGCTTCAGGTCTTCAAATCTTCCGCGAATCAGCTTGGTGACGACAACGTTGCCCCCTTTCTGATTGACGGCAGTATGCAAATCGGCATTTCCAATGGCATATATACCTACACGGGCAACCCCGAGGCACCTTTTAAATTGCTGCAGGATGTCCCGGCAGTACTTAAAACAGAAGGTAACGATGTTTTCGCCCTGCACAAGGACAGTCAGGGCCGGCTCATCTATCAGGCTGGATCACACACGGGCGTCGCGTATCGAGACAATAAAAATATCTGGAAGACAATCGAGGCACCCTTCAATCCTTTCAACGATACAGGTGTCAGATCTGTTATTCCTTTTAATGATGCAATATGGCTAAAAGTTTATACAGGGGAGGTTTTTCGATTTAGCGAAGCCATGTTACAGCAGCCTCTTGCCGCAGCCCCTCTACTCATGCGCAGCATTACCAACATCAACGACAATAGTTTGATCAGAAACTTTGAATATAACGAACCCCTGGCACCCATTCCATTCGAAAGCAATTCGATTAGACTGGCGTTTGCATTAACTGATCATTCAACACCTTTCCAGACTGAATACCGTGCCCGCATCAGCGGCCAGGGTCACCAGAACTGGACAACCTGGTCAACTGAGGCGCACAAGGACTTTCCATTACTGGCCGGGGGCGACTACCTGTTCGAAGTACAGGCACGAGACCCCTGGCAAAGAATTCAAGGGGCTAGTCTCGAATTTACAATCATGCCGCCCTGGTACCTGACTCGAACAGCCTGGGCCACCTATTTTCTGCTCGCGCTATTGCTGCTGTTTTTATCCGGTTGGCTAACCCAACGCTGGCGCACCCGGCAACTCACCGAACTTAATGTTGCGCTGGAACAGACAGTGGCCGAGCGCACCCAGGAAGTCAGTGCAAAGGTTGACGAACTCAAAGAGCAACAGAAATTGAAAGATCGCTTTTTTTCCAATGTCTCACACGAGTTTAGAACCCCGCTCACACTGATTATTGGTCCCCTTGAAACCATTCTCGATGAATACACAGCCAATATGGAGGGCAAGGCGAAGTCGCTGACCGCCACCGCCCTGAACAATGCCAATAAGATGCTGGCACTGGTCGGCCAGGTACTGGATCTCAATCGCCTTGAGGTTGGCAAGCTACCCCTTAGAATCAGTGAATACGATATTGCCGAGCTTCTGCGGAATATACAGGGTCGGTTTGAATCCTGGGCCCAACAGGAAAACCAGACCATCACCTGTGAAAATTGTGCAGAACCCGTCCTGCTTTATTTTGATCAGGATCAAATAGATAAATGTGTCGCCAATCTATTGTCCAACGCCATTAAGTACAGCGGCAAGCATAGCCAACTCACCATCAACCTGATCAACGAACAGGGCTCGGTCACATTGCAGGTTATTGATAATGGTCGCGGCATCAGTGAGGAAGCAAAAACCAGGGTCTTTGAACGTTTTTACCAGGACAAGGCATCGGAACAAAATACAACGCCGGGTACCGGCATCGGCTTGTCCCTGGTAAAAGAGTTGATCGAGCTGCACCATGGCAAAGTTGGCCTGACATCAGAATTAGGTAAAGGTTGCTGCTTTAGCCTGACCTTAAAAAAAGGCAAGCAACATTTTGCACAGGAACAATTAGTCGAGCCCCTGGCGCTTGCAGCTTCTAATGGCGAAAAGGCGCAACGGATATCATTGGCCGAGACGATTCTAACCGAAGATAACAACGAGCAGGATCAAACCACGTTACTCATTATTGACGACAATGCTGAACTGCGACAATTCCTCAGCCTGCGACTTTCCGCCACTTATAGAATAATTCAGGCCCAGGACGGCGAAGAAGGATTCAGGCTGGCCTGTGAAGAACTACCCGACTTGATTGTGTCTGACGTGATGATGCCAAAGCTCACCGGCTATGAACTCACAAAGAAGCTCAAAAGCATCCCCGCAACCCGTTCGATTCCAGTGATACTGCTCACTGCCAGGGCAAGCAAGCGTGAGACAGTCGAGGGATTTGCCAGCGGTGCTGATGATTATTTAACTAAACCCTTCGATACCTCGGAATTAATCATGCGGGTCAATGCGCAAATTAATACCCGAAAAACCATCCGCGACAGCATTCAGTTTGAACAAAGTGTCGAGATTACTGGTATCAAGCAAAAATCACCTTTTGTCGAATCAATTCACAGCCAGGTGTTGACCCACTTAAGTGATCCGATGTTT
>Ga0206123_10001147_pt1 | contig 25331 bp, 22 predicted proteins | sample Helgoland_Spring_2_FD_160086 | JGI IMG/M metagenome (GOLD analysis project Ga0206123, IMG submission 160086) | Pelagic subsurface seawater microbial communities from Kabeltonne, Helgoland, North Sea - Helgoland_Spring_Bloom_20160316_1 | ecosystem: Environmental > Aquatic > Marine > Epipelagic ...
TTTGCGCGAAGCGCAAAATGGTGGCCGGAGCGGGCGGCGATCCGATGGAATAGAACAACGTGCTTAATTTTGGGGTCGTTCTTGACGGGAAATTGTAGCTTCGGGAAGGGCTCTCGCATTTTCACACAGTGAAAAGGCTGCCGCTGAGCGGTCTGGGCTATCTCTCCATTTTGCGCGAAGCGCAAAATGGTGGCCGGAGGTGGAATCGAACCACCGACACGGGGATTTTCAATACGATGGCTATAAAATCTGGTCAATAGAATCAATAGCTTACGTTTTTGTTTTTTCGCGCTGTGCATCACTGAGCTTCACAAAGGGCGACTGATCCCCGCAAAACTCCAGAACCCTTACTTTGGCAAATGATAACTTTAGTCATGGAGAAGGTACATTATAAGTTTAGTGTCCCCAATTGCCGAATTCGTTCAGTAAACTGAGGAGAAGTAGAAAGCTAATGCCTTGTGTGAACTGCTGAAATTTTCTCTCAACTCATTAAGCGTTTAGGTTGCGGGAAGTTACTTGTACAACGGACCTTGAATGTTGAATAGTCACGTGTATTGTCAGGTAACATCAAATTCAGGGGTAAGAAAAATATCTTTTGATAGGCGAAAGCAATTCTTCATCAGTCCCTCTCCGTAGCGAGAAGTTTTCCGTGAATACCTCACGGAAATAGAGCTATATTGTTTGGTCTTGGACCTAGGATGCAGCTCACAGAGAATCTGAAGAATTGAGTCTGGTAGTCGAGTTGCAGATGCACTCGCTTATTGCCTGAAAGTTGTCCCATGAGAAGTCCTGAACTTCACACTGCCAGCCAGATACCTTGGAATGGCCAATAGAGGCGTATCACCTGTTAGAGGAGCTACGGTTTGGGATTGATGTAGGTTTTCAATTCTATTTGCTGGTTGCCACGAGCAGCGGGCATCTTGTGAGAATAGAATGGAAGTCCAGAAACTTTACAAAAATATCCTGGGATGTTGAGGAATCACTAATCGGCGTAGTGAGTTACTGGAGCTTCTGGTGTTCTAAGATATCTCCGGGCTGACACTCTAAAAACTCACATATTGCTTTTAGAGTTGAAAACTTAATGCTTTTTGCTCTACCAGAGCGAATCTTTGAAATATTGGCTTCTGTGATCCCAACAAACTCGGCGAGTTCTTTGGACTTCCGCTTCCTCTTAGCAAGCATGACATCAAGATTGACGATAATAGACATTAGTTATTCCTATGCAAAGTTTTTTGATTTCATCTACCAGCGGTTACTCTTCGTTTAACACAAATGCGATGACGAGTAATGCTCATCTGGTAAATTCTTTGCAATGTCAGAATTTTTGACGGAAGTTGATAGGGGTCAATTACTTGCTGCACTAATCTAATTCCTTGTTAAGCTGATTACCCTACAATAATCCGAATAGCGTCTGTTAACGCTCCTTCATAGAAGCGAGCCCTGATGGTATGAGCCAGTATTGTGGGAAACTCGACAGTAGAGCGTCCTGTGATCATGTGATATATCGCTGAACCGAGATGATTTCACTGAGATGCAGGAGCTATGTATCTGAGATAAATGCAGTTCGGGCTATTTCTAGAAGGCTTGGTGCTGTAGCAGGGGATTGTGTTCTCTTTGAAGTCATGGTTGGATCATAACTTTAGCAAGGTTGCACCAAAGACAGCAAAACTTGAGAAGCGATGAAGTACATGCTGAATCAGTGGTTCATTTTATCGCTCACTGCAATGATGGTCGATTGAACATCAGCAACATACTGGCAGAGAATTCGATGGTGAGAGTGAGCGCGTTGTTTGAGGGTTGATTGATCACGCTAAATGAGGGCTGCTAATACAGCAATGTATAGAGAACGAAATTGCAAAGGGGCTCACCGCTAGGCAGATTGCCCTGAGACCCGCGTTATAGCGTTTTAATCTCACCGGGTCACATTCCCCGCCTCTTTGGGGCGTAAGAAATAAGAATATGTTCTGATTGAATACCCCGCTTGCGAGAGAAACGAGAAAGTCGAGCCTTCAGCGAGAGGGCTTGCCCCGGGGATTTTTATTTGTGCGTGTCGTCAACCACTAATTCGGAACCCAACTAACTTGTATCCAGGCCCTCAGGCCGCAACCCGGGATCCCTCAATTTAGCAGTTGACGAGGAGAAATCGCACAATACGATGCCGAAAAGTTATGTCCATAGAAATCGACAGTTTATGTAATCGTTTTTCTTGAGGTGCACACGACTGAGCATAACAAAGCGTAACTAATCCCCGCAAAACTATGGCTTTCGTGGGTTAACTTGTGGTGGGGATGATCAATTAAGCGACAAGCCTCGAGAACTGCCATTTGTTAAATAGTGTTAATTAAACAGTTTGTTCAGAAAAGTTAATCAAAAATGAATAGAGCAAATTGGAGACTCAAATAGTTCCGTTTATTCATGGTGATTGGGGTAAGCGTACCAACCCGCGTCTGGAAAAGTTCTTGCCCTAATACTGGAAATCGTCGCAATAGCGTCTTTAGATATCCATGTGAAGATGGCTTCTCTGTAGGCTTAGCTATAGCGAGCAGCGCGACCGATTTTTCGCTTCCCGGGAATACGATCAAGCTTGATGTCTAGGCTCAAGATGCGCAATTATCGCAAAAGGAACAGCCGGTGACATCGAAGAACCGTAAGCGCCTAATTATCCGTACCTTCTACCTCTTGATCAATTCTGCGACCGTGTGTCTCCATTTTAAAAGGAGACATTCATGTCCAGAGAAAGCGTTAGACAGAAGTGGCAATCCATTGTTGCCGTCCATGAGCGCGGCAACCTATCTATTGCCCAGTACTGCCGCAAACATAAAATAAACCCTGCGTCATTCTACCAATGGCGTAAGAAGTTGGATGTTGATAATCGCCCACGTTTCTTGCCAGTGGTCATTGAGCAACCCTCTGCACCCTCAACCCCGGTGCGGGTTTGTTTTGCGAATGGCGCCATGATTGAGGTGCAAGCAGATAGTAATCCCATCGCGTTGCAACTCGCAGTCTCGGTTTTATCATGATCAGACCTGCAAGCACAATCGATCAGGTGATGCTTTACTCACAGCCAGTAGACTTTCGCAAAGCGGTTGATGGGCTGTCTGTGATTGTTGAAGAAACTTTAGGACAAAACCCATTTTCTGGCACCCTGTTTGTCTTTACCAACCGACAGAAGGACAAAGTGAAAATCTTGTACTGGGAACGCAATGGCTTTGTCATGTGGTATAAAAGATTAGAGAAAGAGCGATTTTTATGGCCGGACAAAGAAGGCGATATTATCACGTTGAATGGACAGCAATTGAATTGGCTCTTGGATGGGTATGACATTCGTCGTCTACATCCACATCAAAAAATATCTCCGTTATCAGCCCTATAATAGCTAATGTTGCTGCACAGTATTGCTATACTGTGCAGCATGCAGCCATCGTTAGAACAGCTTTCGAAAGAACTTGAAGAACTCAAAAGTGTCATCGCTGCACAAAACGAAACCATCAATGAAATCCGCGCCGACCGCGACAATATACTAGAGCAACTAAGGCTCGCACTGAAGCGTCAGTTTGGGCGGTCCTGTGAAGCCTCTTCCGGTCAGCATGACCTCTTTGATGAAGCAGAAACAGAACAAACAATAAAAACTGACGATGAGTTGGCTGTTGTGCCTGTCACGATTGAGGCTACCGATTTATCGCCAACGCCGGAACGGAAAAAGCCTGGCCGCAAACCACTACCTGCACACCTACCGCGAGTTGAGGTCGTCTTTGAGCTGGACGAAGCTGAGACTCGCTGTCGTGAAGATGGCAGCGCGCTCAAAGTCATCGGTGAGGAAGTGACCGAGCAGTTGGACATTATCCCGGCGAAGGTCCGAGTACTACGCAAGATCCGAAAGACTTATGCCTGTCCCAAGTGCGAGTCAGTGCAGCGCGCGCCAAAGCCAGCAGACATGTTACCCAAAAGCCGGGCTAGTGCTGACCTGCTAGCCCATATTGCCGTCTACAAATACCAGGATGCATTGCCCCTTTATCGACAGCAGAAAATGTTCGGTCGCTTGGGGCTCTCGCTGGACCGAACCACGATGGCGAACTGGATGGTGGCAGTCGGACAAAAGCTTAAGCCGTTGATAGAATTGATGCGATCTGATGCCCTCACTGTCGATGTTTTACATGCTGATGAGACTACCGTCCAGGTGCTCAAAGAACCAGAAAGAAGCGCTGACCAAACCTCTTATATGTGGGTGCAAAGCACGGGTACAGGGCCGCCAATCGTCATTTATCATTACGCCCCTGGGAGATCAGGAGAAGTTGTTGATCACTTGTTCCAAGATTACCGAGGCACTTTAGTGACCGATGGCTATGCCGCATACCAGCGGCTGGCATTTGCAACCCATGCGGGTTGCTGGGCGCATGCACGTCGCAAGTTCAATGATGCGCTGAAGGTGCAACAGGGAAAACGAACTGGCAAGGCGCAGGTTGGCTTCAACTATATCCAGAAATTGTTTGCACTGGAGAAACAGTGGGCAGCTTTATCTGCGGCGGAACGTAACGAACAGCGCCAATTGAAAGCCAGACCGCTTATCGATGAGCTTGCTTTGTGGCTTGAAAAATCACTGCCAGCTGTCACGCCAAAATCCCAGCTAGGCAGAGCGATGCTTTATTTACACCGGCAGTGGGACAAGCTCACGGTGTTCCTTGAATCCGGGCAAGTACCGATCCACAACAATCAGGCTGAGAACAAAATCCGTCCCTTTGTGATTGGTCGAAAAAACTGGATGTTCAGCGACTCCGTCAACGGCGCTGAATCGAGTGCGGCTATCTACAGTTTGATTGAAACAGCAAAGGCAAATGACCTGTCGCCAGACATGTATCTGAGGTGGTTGTTCAAGGCTTTACCAAATACTGACATCACGAACCCGGATGCACTTAGATCATTATTGCCTTATGGGGCTGACCCTGACGTGATTGTACAATCCTTAGCAGACAAGGATGCTGCTTAACAGGTACGGGTAATTAGGCGCTTACGAAGAACCAGCGTAACTAACAACTCACGGGATACCACAGGGCTGCGTTAAGTTGCTCGAAAGGGTCTTCCTCGCCGCGTCGTTGAACGCACCTCACTTCGCCTGATTTGCTCACGTGCTTGATTGTTATTTGTCCATTTGGACCTACAGACTCGGATATCCCGGGTTTCCAGAAGAGCTCAGGCGGTACTAGGTTTCTTGCCAAAGATTTTTTTACAGTGGGTTTGGGGAAATCGGTAGTGCTGAATGATTGGTATCTTGGAGCTCTCTGCTCTTGGTTCTTTCTTGAAAATTCAATGACGTCTTGAATGAGCTCTCTCCCACTCGGGGCTTCTTTGTCATCTTGCTTTAGCTTCTTTTCGAGGGCGCCAGTTTCTATTTTGGGCCTATCATTCGGAGTGGGTGGTGGCCTCACTTCTTCTAGTACTCGCTGCTGGGTTTTCTCAGAAACACTAATCTGTTGTGCAACTTCAGTCTTCGGTAATAAAAGTACTTCGATACGGTGGCTCCGGGGTTGTTTTTCTTTTTCCAAAGTCCAGATGTTCATTACCGCGAGCTGAATAATCAACATTGCGATGCAGGAAGTGATCAAGACTCGGTTACTACGGTCCCTGTTTTTAGAGAAAAATGTACTGTAGTCTTCTGCGAGAGAGACCGGTATGTCGTGTAGCATTGTTTATTTCAGCGATTATGTTTTTCTACAGTTTCTTATCCATACTATTTAGTGACAAACTTCAATTCAATTCAATTCAATTCAATTCAATTCGAGAGGACGCGGTTCTCTAAATTGGACTATGGGAAGATGTGGTAAAAAGCTAGAGGACTCCAATTTTTGAAGCCGATATAAAATGTTCTAGGCTCCGATTCTATTGGAATCTATCTCAGGTCGATAGTGATTCAGATTCAATTGGTGTGCGTGACGTACAGACACACCGCCGGCTGGTTAACTGAGGAAGTGCCGGATTGCCCCAAATTTAACTAGAAGCTCATCTGTTAACGATATTACTAGATCAGAACCGGAATTGGCGAATGAAAAACCATGTAGAAGATAATAGGATGCATTCCCTCTCATTTGCTCCCTGCGACGCTGTGCTTGCAGTTGCCGATAACTTACACCCAGCGAATTGTACGTGATACTCTCCAACAATTGATGTCGACCCAGGCTTTTTGGAGCGGAAAACTTGAGGAAAGACTTTTGCATTGCATGCATAATCTGTTGTCACTTTATTTGTACTTTTATTCGGCTTATCTCGTAACAAGCGTTCTTTGTCTGAACAAATTATGAAAGTGCATACTTTTTATAAAACCATCGGCGAGCCAATAGTATCTACGCGTGGACACGAAATGCTTCAATGTCTTCTTGGCTATTATTAGAGCATGTATTTGTATGCTATCAGAAAGGACGACGAATCTGAAAACAATCTTAGATTTGTTTCGAAGGTGAAGTAAGTAGATTAGGAGAAAAAGTGAGCCCTCTAGAGAATTGCAAAACAGTTTTGATTACAGGAGCTTCCAGAGGTATTGGCAGAGAATGCGCGCAACTTTTCGCTGGACAGGGTTGGGTCGTCATAGCAGTTGTAAGAACACTCGAAGATCACTCTCCGTTTATATGTTCAAATTCTCAATCCATTACGATTTTTGAAGCAGACCTATCGAATCTGGATGAAGTTGACGCGATTGTTCAGTCATTCAATGAGATTGATGTTCTTATCAACAACGCTGGTTTTGGTATCGCAGGGTTAGTCAGGTCTACTGAGATTAGTGAAATAGCAAACATGGCGAGTACGATGATCATAGGACCAATTGCATTGTGTCAGGGTTATATTGGTGTATTGGAGAAGAGAAACGGCTGTTTCATTACGGTATCCAGTACTGCGGGTATTATTGCTCAACCTTTTGGAGCAGCATACTCTGCGATAAAACATGCTATGGAAGGATTTAGTGAGTCTTTGTGGTACGAGGGAATGATCAGTGGATTTCGTGTGAAACTAGTTGTTGCAGGCGCGACTAACACGGAATTTGTTAGAAGAATGTTCGATCGTTCAAAGATTAATGCAGACAAGCAAAGTGCACATTTAATAGACAATTTCTCGCGAGACCATGAACGGCGTAAAGACACCCTTGACTCACCGCAGATAGTTGCTCAAAAAGTATTCGATGCCGCATCAGACCAGTCGTCTCAGTTGAGATATTATGTCGGCACTGAACCCAATAGGATGCTGAAGCTGAAATCGAAGCTATCTGAATCGGAGTTTCTAGAGATGTTGCTTAAACCTCATGTTTGAGCAACATTTCAACCAGCAAGTCGAAAATCATCGTTGGAATTTACTATATGCCTAGTTGTTTAGGTTTGCCAATCTTGACGAAGTCCAAACTGGTGGAGTAGTCTTCAAAAGACTCAGTTTTGGCTGGAAAACGTATGTACTCGAAGATTTTGGTTATTGGCGCTGGACCCGGAGCTCTTCAACTCGGCTATGAGTTAAACCAGTTTGGACACAAAGAGGACTATCTGATTCTAGAGCGTGCAAGTGTTGCCGGTTCCTTCTTTGAAAAGTTTCCGATACATCGAAAGCTTATTTCTATCAACAAAGTAAACACTGGCTATGCTGATAGTCCAAAGAATCTTCGTTGGGATTGGAATTCACTGCTAACACGCGATGGAACCAGCCGCTTTCAAGAGTTTGATACAGACTTCTTTCCTCACGCTGATTCTATGGTTTCGTATCTGTCCAACTTTGCAATTACCCACGACTTACCAGTTTTTTACAACACCAATGTGACGAATATCACACGCTCAGCAACCAAAAACCGTTTTGAAGTCGAGACAGATCAAGGTGAAGTTTATACCTGCGACTACTTGATTCTTGGCACCGGACTTAACCGTTCACATGAGCCAGATATAGCGGGGATAGATCTATGTCAAAACTACACTGAACTCTGCCTTGAAAACGATGATTTAATTGATAAAGATATTCTCATTATTGGGAAAGGAAATTCTGCTTTTGAAACCGCAGAGGAGCTAATTCCGCTCGCTGCAAACTTACATCTAGTCAGTCCAAATTACCTTCGCCTAGCTTGGGATACTCATTATCCCGGTGACGTTAGAGCGATCAATAACAACATTCTTGATATGTTCTTCCTGAAACAGCAGAGTGCAGTCCTCAATGGCACCGTTACTCTGATAGAGGCTGGCTGCGAAGGAAAGTTAAGGGTTCAAATACAATATACGGAGGATGGATACACGGTAGATTACGAATACGATAGAGTGATTACCTGCTGCGGGTTCAAGTTCGACACAGAATTATTTTCGGAACCGGTTATGCCTGAACTCGGATACGAGAACAAGCTTCCTCTGGTTACTGCCGAATGGGAGTCTGTTAACGTAGGTCAGATGTATTTCGTTGGCGCTCTCTCTCAATCAAATGATTACCGTAAATCTGCTTCTGCGTTTGTACACGGATTCCGTTTTAACGCGAGAACATTAGCAAAAATACTTGCTGCAAAACTGACAGGTCAGTCATGGACAGCAATTAGCAGACAAGTCGAGGATCTAGACTCATTGCTTCGAGAAATATATAAACTGGTGGATACGTCTACATCGTTATGGCATATGTTTGATAGCATGTGCGACGTATTTGTGTTGACAGATGAAGGCACGGTTGAACATCATTCGGATATTCCTGATGGCGCATTGGCTTCCGGTGATTTTGAAAACTTCACGGGTTTCACTTTTTCATTTACTGTAAAAAACCCCTCTTCCAGTAAGGAGGACAAGGAATTTTCAGAGCATGGCTTCAATCATCCCGTAGTGAGATTCTACTATTTGGGCGTTCTTGCGTCAGAGTGGCACATGCTTGTAGACCCCGTAGGTGAATGGACTGACAAGTCCTACTATGGAAAGGGGCTAAGGGAGTTCCTAGGAAGCAGTTTGAAGGAAAATCCAACGGGCGCATGAGTATTGGATCGAGCGTTCTTGAATGGCTGAGCCAAAATAATATAGAACACCGTTAGCTTGGTGCGTTAACGGAGTGTCGAAATTACGCCCATCTGAGTCGATGCTTGTACTTGAGTGCCGATCGTTCTTCTGTCTTAGTCTTTCGAGAAAGGTGTTTCATGTCTTTGCTTGACTAGAATGTCAAATATTAGCGTTCGATTACTACGTTGAGGGAAGTACATTCAACTTTCTCGTGTCGTTAGGTCACAGTAACGAGCGTGAAATGGATTGAGATCACACAATGTTTCATGCCCTTATTACGGCCTTTGCATTTGATACCCAAGATGTTGAGCAACTAAATCACTTACCTATACGAGAACACTGCTGCATAGACGATTGCTCAGATTGGATTGGCGAGACTTTAACGGACACTTTTTTAAGCAGTCATTTCTAACTGCTCAAATTCTAACGATGACAGATATCCATTGTTGGAGTATCTCCGCTCTTTATTGTAAAAGACCTCGATATAGTCAAAGATCTCCATCTCCGCTTTTTCTCGCGTCATGAAACGACAATGATTAACGAGCTCTTGCTTTAGGGTTTTAAAGAAACTTTCAGCAACTGTATCTCAGCAATTGCCTTTTCTGCTCATGCTACATACAAACCCATGCCGCTTTAGCAAATGCTGATACTCGTGACCAGCGTACTGGCTTCCGCGATCATGGTGGACCATTAGGTCCGATTCTGCCCCCCTCCTCAGCACAGCCATCTCTAACGCGGTTGCCGCAAGTGCCGCCTTCAAACGTTTAGAGAGCAACCAACCGACGACTGCTCTTGAGAACAAATCGATCATGATTGCCAAGTACAGCCAACCCTCTTGGGTCCAAATGTAGGTGATATCGCCAACATAAATTTGATCCGGGATTGCAACTTTAAAATTTCGATCAAGGAGATTGTCTGCAACCGGGAGCCAGGAATCTGATGTGGTCGTGATGCTGAATTTATTTTTGTGTTTGCTAACCAGGTCATTCTCGCTCATCAATCGCCAATTTCGTTGTCGACTAACGGTCTCGCCACCACACTCAAGATCCCATCCAATTCTTCTTGCTCCATAGCTACCTCGACTGTTTTCATTCGAATTTAACGAAAACATCAAATGCACTATCCTTTTTCTTTCTCTAGCTCACAGGTCGCTTACGCCAGTTGTAGTAGGCATTAGAGGACACCTTCAGCACATGACACAAAAACCTGACGTTGTGTTCATGCCGCATTTTCAGAATAAAGGCGTATTTCACTTTTGGTTTGCTGCGAAGTACGCCGACGCCCTTTTTAGGATATCTCTCTCTTCCCTGAGTCGCTTGATTTCGTTCTCCTGTTCGATCAGTCTGGCCTCAAGGTCTGTCGAGGGCTGGAGTTCCACTTCATCTCGATACTTGTTGATCCGAGTATGGAGGGTACTAATTTTAAGACCCGGATCTCTCGCTGTCGTTGCAATAGTTTTACCGCCGCTTACTGCAAGTTTCACGGCTTTCTCTCTGAATTCCTGGGTATGTTGACTGACTCTATTTCGGGATCTTATTTCGGCACAATCCTAATTACATTAATTCAAATTTATTTGAGTTTGTGTGTCTTGGTTAGTCAATCCACTCCACTCCGCCTCTCACCGAAGTTGCAGGGAGGTCGGTTGCGCTGAGTAGTCAGGCAGCCAATCTATAAGCTGCTAGAAAAGATTGCCTAGATTGTTCTAAGGAGAATATTCGTGGTTGGTTTTGTTGAGTATATGGTGATGCTTCTTGAATCGTTAGGGGAAAGTCTGTTGAGCTCTGGTTGGCAATCGTCAGAGCTAGCTGAATCGAAAAATAATGTTTAGTCATATACCAAAGAGGCAGGGTTATAGGAATTTGTGGTCACAATTTCAGCAGCACTGCTTTTTTATGTGAGAATAATTCATGTTGCTGTTAAATCACCTAAAAACATTTTTGTCTCTTACTAGAACATTGTAAGTAGGTATGAGAGATAGCTGGTCAAAAAGTCGCCAACAACACCTTTGTGTTGATCAATAAACGAACAACAATCCCTTCGGGTTGATCAAAATACGACCAACAATCCCTTCGGGGTGATCAAAATACGACCAACAATGCACATATGTTGAGCTGGAACTATTCAACCTTGCATTTCCGATTACGAAAATGACGAAATCAAGGTAAGTTTGGGTGTAGAATAAACTCTAAGTATGGATCTGTTAGCAAACATACTTGGGCTTGTGATTGATGATATTTGTCAACGCAATGAGAACCGACGATTACAGTATGGTGCGATACTCTAGATGAGAAAGCGGATGCAATCTATGATTATTAGTAGCAAAGTTAAGGTAAAGCTATAGGAATTAATTTGGATATTCCCTTTTTAGAATTGATTGCATCGATTGTCGCATCGGATATTCACTCGCTAACTAAAATTAAATTCAAAGATAATATATGGGTTGCATTATTCTAAGACCTGTTTTTTGCCAATGATTGTGAATAGGTTATGGCATTTATCCAGCATCCTATTCGCCACTTGAGGAGAGTATTATGAATGAACAGTTAAGTAAGGACTTGTCTCAATTTCTCTCGGGAGAAGAACTACAATTTGCAGAGCTTCTAGCCAACACAGATCAAAGCCGTCTTGCTGCGCTATTGATTGGCCAGCAAAAAGCAAGCGAACTTCTAAATGAGCGCGAGCACGAAATATATCGCGAGGAGAGCCTTCGCAAAACAAGTCCTGAGCCGTTAGCTGCTGGTAAATTGGTCGTCGTGTTAAAAGCTACTCGACTTTGTAATCTTCGGTGCACTTACTGTCATTCATGGGCAGAAGGTCCTGGTAATACGATGAGTTTTGAAACGACAGCAAGAACAGTGCATGAAATTCTGTCCATACCCAACTTGAAAAGAATTGCTTTTGTATGGCATGGAGGCGAGGTAACCATGCTAAATACTAAGTTTTTCAAGAAGTTGATCTGGCTTCAAGAACAATTTCGGAGCGAGGATCAAGTTGTAACACATTCTATTCAGTCCAATGCAACTAACTTTTCGACTGAATGGTTAAGTTTTCTGAAATCAATGGGGATGAGTGTTGGAATTAGTGTAGACGGCCCTCCAGAGGTGCATGATTTAAGAAGAAAATCAAAAAGCGGGAATGGAACCTCGCAAGATGTACGCAAGGGTATTCAGCAACTACGAGAATATGGCATACCTTACGGTGCGTTGGTTGTCGTTGACCGAGAAGTTCGAGATTGTGGGCCGAAGAACCTTCTTAAATACTTCAAGGAAATCAATCTTACCAGAATCGATTTTTTGAATATCGTTCCTGACAACCGAACATTAGTGACAAGCAGCTTGCAAGAAGACTTTATTACTTATCGAGAATTTGTGGAGTTTCTAGCAGTGGCGTTTGAAGTATGGTGGGATGAGTATCGAAATGATATTGACATTAGTCTGTTTGATCAATTTGTACAGCTCTTTGAGAAAAAGATACCGACCGTTTCACATTGCTATTGGGAGGGTAACTGCTCTAACGAAATTATCACATTGGAAGCGAATGGTGATGTCTCGCCATGTGATAAATATGTAGGAGATTTTGATTCGAATTATGGGAGTCTTCTTACGAGCTCTCTGTCTTCACTGTTGATAAACTCGAAGCACCACGCTAAGGCTCAAAATGAAGAGCGTGAGTCGTTTGCAAAAATGGAACAGTGTGAATGGTTTCATGTCTGTGGTGGAGGATGTCCACATGATCGCATGATGAATTATCGTCATGTACCTGGTTATGATGGTACTTGTTGTGGAACAGGTAAATTACTTGAGGTAATATCGAAGAAGGTCGGTGACTCAAGGATAGAGGTAGTAAATGTCTCGACCAAAAATTAACTTTAGTTTAATCAAAGGAAAAATCACATGACAATGTTGGCAGAAAGAGTTCGCGATAGTCTCGCTGAGCACGAAGCAAAACCAGAAGTAGCTGCGGTTTTAGATAAGATGGCGTCACTTAATGTGCTCGTTGAGAATGGTGCGCTAAAACTATCGAACTTAGGGCTGGAAAAACTAAGTAACACGAAAATCCCTATCATGGCTTGGACTTGGGACAAGGTAGTGAACTAATTATTTTGTCCAAATCACCTCCGGTAACGGGGGTGATTTATTTTTCACCCAAAGTCCCGAGGAACAAATTAGCTGAGTTGGTTCAAGAGCATAGGGGAGTGTTATAGCCATTTTACCTCAATTGTATCGTCGTGACGTTTCGTAAAGCAATTGTATGTATTGTCCGCACAAGAGTGGTCTTCAGTGCAGAAGTGTGTGGTTGTTAGATTTCGATAGTCAGATGCAGGTCTTGGCTAAACTAAAGGCCTCGCAAGTTCGATTGAATTTTCAATGCTCTGCTATTATTGGACAATTTCCTTAGAATTGCTCCCTAACAGATTTAGGATTTGGTTTTAGATAGATCAAAAGCACAGTAACTTGTGAATTTGACTTTAAATTTAATTATGTTGGCTGCGAGGTAGCGAATGAAACATCAATACACTTACTCGATACATTCCAACACTGGTCAACCGGAAGAAGTCCCTTTAATACTGCAAAGACAGCGAGATATATTTTCTACCGAAGATGCAGAATCGATTAAGGAGATTTGCCGAAGAGATGAATGGGAGAGGAATCGGACCCATCAGCGTGAAACAACTTTTGTTTACAAGACAATGGAGACTGGATGGATTTACGAGAAACTGGAAGAAAAAATGTTTTTGGCCGCCGAGTTTTTCGATTTCGATGTTACTGGTCTAGAAGAGCCATTCCGCTTTATTGACTATAGGGAGGGAGACAATATAAACACTTGGCACACCGATTTCGGAGCGGATGGAGTTGGTTTTTATAGAAAGATTTCCGCATCAGTTGATCTCTCACCAACTGGGTCTCATAACGGTGGGGTAGATATATTCCCAGATTTCGTCGGCGAAAATAGAATCCGAACTACACAAGGCACTGGTCTTTTTTGGCCGGGAAATACTTACCATCGTGTTCCTCCGCTGGAAGTTGGGTTGAGATCGATACTACTGGCGTTCGGTAAGGGGCCTCCTTTTCGGTAGCGATAGGTTGATTGAACTAAACTAAAGCCGTGGAATAGGCCATTGGCATCAGGCTTTTTGTCAAATGTGTTTTGCTCTTTATCTTCGCAAAAGAATCAATTACATGGAGCAAAAATCCTTCTCGTTAGTTTGATTGTGTCTTTGTATCGCAAAAGCATGCGTTAGAGCGGAGCCTCGAGAATAACAAATAGAGTTGATGGAATGATTCATCAATACTTCAGTGATCAAAGGCGAAGAACTGATGTTTGACGATTTTAGCAGGCTCTATAAGTATTGCGTTCGTCATGCGTCGGTTTTCGTGGTTTCGATGGTAGGTTTGTTCGTTGCTTCGACCTCTACGATTCTACTTATTTCCCACGTAGGCACTTCCATGGATGTTCTCGCGGTAAGGTTTTCTGATTCGGAGACGCGGAGACACCTGGTGCAATTTTTTGAGTTGCTCGCTCTTGTTGGTTTCTCTACCGCTATTAGGCATTATTATGTTTCAATTTTCGGTGATCTTGTTGTAAGGGATATTCGTCGGGATCTTTTTAAGAGTTGTTTGACGCTAAATTTGGATGAACGACGACTGAGTGGAGAACTTGTCGCTAGAATAACCGATGACTGTAGAAATATTGAAAGTTTGCTAGCAGAAACGCTCTCGCTGGCACTTAGAAATCTCGTAACACTCTTTGTGTCAATATTGATACTCCTATACATAGACGTCTATCTGCTTTTACTTACGTTAGTCGTCGTTCCTTTTGCAATAGGCGTACTAGTTTTATTCGGTCGAAGGGTTGGCGAAAAGGCGAATGAGGTTCAAAAACTGGTCGGATTGACAACAGGCTTTGTGAGCAACAGCTTGTTTTTTTTACCTGTGATACGAGCAGGGGTTCAAGAAGTAGCTGAGCTCTATCGATTCGATAGTCGGTTAGAAAGATTGTTCCAAAGCTCGCGAAGTATGAAGCAGGCGCGAGCCACGATGAATGGACTTGTTATATTCGTAATCTTTGGGTCGATAGTAATAGTTTTGTGGCAAGGCGTAGAGAACATGAAGTCAGGAGAGTTAACTGGTGGCAACTTAACGCTCTTTGTGAGTTTTTTTATTCTGGCTGCATTTTCAACTGCGAGTTTGACAGGCGTATATTCTGAGGTTGTAAGAGCCTATGCGAGCATCCAGCGGGTGATGGACTTCCTTGACCAAGCGAAGTCCAATGAACCATCCGTTGATGAGCCGTTTAAACCAATGGAGATTATTGATGGAAGTATAGAATTCCGAAACGTTAGTTTCAAATATCCGAACTCAAACAGCTATGCGATCGAAAATGTCTCGTTCCTTATTGATTCGAAAGAGAAGGTAGCAATTGTTGGACGCTCCGGTGCAGGAAAGTCAACGCTATTGAGGTTGGTGCTTAAATTTTATGAGCCGACCGAAGGAAATATCCTCATAGACAAGGTCGATATTGCTAACCTGGACGCGCGAGCAGTACGTTCAGTGCTAGCTACCGTCTTTCAAGATGCTAACTTGTTGCCATTTTCCGTTAAAGAAAACATATCGTTCACCAGGCCAGGATCAAGTGACCATGAAATTGAGCAGGCAGCGAAGATTGCTGATGCACACGATTTCATAATGCTGTTTAAGGAAAAATACGAAGAACAGATTCGGGAAGGTGGTAAGAACCTCTCGGGAGGCCAGAAGCAAAGACTCACGATTGCTCGTGCCATATTGGAAGATTCGAAAATCTTGTTGTTAGATGAACCTACATCATCATTAGATTCGGTAACGGAAGCGAAAATTCAACAGTCGTTTGAAGCTTTGTCGAAAGATAGAACTACGGTGACGATAGCGCATCGACTTTCCACTGTTGTTCGCTCCGATCGGATACTAGTTATTTCCGATGGTCGGTTGACTGGGATAGGATCGCACGAGGAGCTCTTAAGTACTTCAGGGGAGTACACAAATCTTTTAAAGAACCAACTAGGTTCTTAACATTAGGTATGACAGATGAAGAGAAGTCTTAAGAAGTTGTTCAGTGCAAGTAGAGAAAACATTGAATCCAGAATAGCGATTCAAACTGAGCTCTATTCGGATAAGGATGCGTTCGATGCTGAAGTTGAATGCATTATTCGTCCTAATTGGGTTAATGTTGCCAGGGTCTCTCAATTGTCTGAAATTGGGGACTATATTAGCACTAGTATTTTTGGACAAAAAGTTCTGGTCCTTAAAGGGAGCGATGGTGAGATACGAGCGGTTGCTCCCGTGTGTCTTCATAGATCAACATTATTGTTAGAAGGATCAGGGAACTGTAACAGTATTGTGTGTCCGATACATCGATGGGAATATGATTTAGCGGGAAACTTAATTGAAAAGAACAGTTCGGATACTGCAGAGCAAAAAGAGAGGCCATGCCTAACTCGGTACAAGGTAGAGATATGGTGTGGATGGGTGTTTGTCAATTTGGATGGCGACGCAGTTCCCATGCGAGAGTCGCATTTTACGTTAGCAAGACAATTGGAGCCATGGGATATTGAGAGCCTAGTCCCTCTGTGTGAGCCCATCAAATTTGAAGGACGTTTTAACTGGAAGATACTTTGTGACAACGTGGGTGATCCATCGCACATTATAGGAGTTCATGCGACATCGTTACCTGCGTTACCCCATTCAGCATTTAGGTTTGAGTCTGATCAAGAGAGCTATAGCCTTTCCAAAATACCTCAGCCCGTTAGGGTCGATGTACGAGAATTTGGGGAGTTCTCGTTTAACAGGTTACCGCCAGGTTTCAGTGGAACGCACATGTATCATGTGTTCCCTCTCCTGTTCATCGGATTAACTGCAGATTTTGTAGTTTGGCAGTTTCTTGAAGTGTTAGACGAGCATAGCTGTAAAATGGAATTGCATGTCCTTGGCAGAGAGGGTGTTTTATCTTCCTCGAAGTTTGAGAAAGAAATTGACTATTTCAGAGCTTCTATTCAAGAAATCGAGCAGGAGGATCAGCTTGCGTACGCACTGATGCATGAAGGGATGAAACACAAAAGCTCTAAAGCGGGGATATTGACGGACTTGGAAGAAGGTAGTCTTGTGTGGCAGCGTTGGTATCTTAATTCTATGTCCAAGGGAAGTGTCAAAATAGCAAGTTAGGGTACGGTCTTCATAGTAGATATTGGGATAATATAAGTACGTCTTGATTACATTTCGTCGGCATATTCTTGGACGTATTTGGTTCTCAGACGGTAGTAGGTAGTAAACTAGCTTTGGAAGGTGTGATGAGCGCGTACTTGCTGTTACACAAAGTTCTAGTTTATCTGGTTTATAGTTCGAAGCATTGAATATAGCGGCTTGGGATGTTCTCCTTCCTTGATGGGCGGTGACTGATTCTTTGATTGATTAGAATGAGAAATATCAGTCCATTAGGAAGCTGGGTGTTAAAGATAAAGGAAGAAATGTAATGGCTTTTAGAAACTTCACAGGGTATAGCTACGTTCGTCCTCTCTATTACACAGTATCCATTGTGAGTTTGGCTGTGTCGTGTTCACTTATGTTTTTAATGGTCGATTTTGTGCTCTCACAACTGATGTATGATACAAGTCATGATAACCCCGAAAAGATCTATAGAATAGAAACAGCCCTGCACCTTCCAAACGGAGACATTGAGTCCTCCGCTAGATTGCCCCTACCTGCTGCGAGCTTGATCGCTGAGCATTTTTCAGAAATATCTTCGTCTACCAATTTGCTTAAACTGAAGAACAGCGTCGCAGCAGGGGCTGCCGCATCATCATATGATATTCTTTTTGTCGATAGTGTCTTTTTTAAACTATTCAATCTAGGTGAAGCAGCAGGCTTCAACCTCGGGCTAGACGAAATCGTTTTATCCCAAAAATCTGCATTGAAACTTTTTGGGAAAATTGAGGTTGTGGGAAAAGTTGTCACGATCGACGGTGGGCAGGATCTGAGAGTGGTTGAAGTCCTAGATGATACGATAGTTAGTCATTTCGAGTTTGACATGATAGCCTCAATTTATAGCCCCATTGGAAAGAAGCGGTTAGAAAAATTTTCAAACGATTGGTACCAGCCGATAGTTTACTGCTATGTACAGGTTTCCAACGCCGAAGCATTGGCTGTTAGCAGTCTAGAAAAATTTGTTAAGCAAAAAGGCCAAAATATTCCTGGAGCCCCCTTTGTCGTCGAAGATTTTGTCGTGCTAAATCTTCGCGAGCTCACAGAACTCCATTTTGACATAGGGCATGATGACGATTTGTTTTCAAACGCTGTTAGCTATGATCGTTTTCGTTTGTTTGTGTTGGCATCAATATTGATTCTCCTAGTCTCCTCTCTCAATTTTCTGAATCTTACACTTGCAGTAGAACAGCAAGGTGCAAAAGAACAAATTCTCCATCAGTTAGTCGGGGCTTCCAAATCGCAATTGTTAGGTAGTAACTTGAAGCGCAGCGCAGGGTTGGCAATTGTAGTATCACTACTCGCAGTCGTATTCGTGGAGATAACTCAATCTATTGCTTCTACGTATGTACCAGAACTAAAAGAAGGCAGTGGCGTGCTATCTCAAAGATACGCTGCGTGGGCTGTGGGTGTGTTTGTTGGCGTGGTAGGAATAAGTAGTTTTAGCTGGTGGATTATTAATGGGCGGGTGCAATTGAATCTTGGGCAATCAGTTGATCAGCGATTTAGTATGAGTTTGCAAGGTTACTTTTCCGTTTCGTGCAGAGCCTCGTATCGTGTTTGCTTATTTCTGTCGGTGCAATGCTCCTTGTGCAGAATCATATTTGGGTAACTGGGAATCATGGTTATGATGAACGAAACCGGCTGACATTCAATGTCACGAGATTAAATGATGAGTTAGAATCACAACTAAATAATTTCGTTGGTACAATGAAAAATGATACAAGGGTTGAAAGTGTCGTTAGGAGTAGTTGGCGTCCATTTGCCAAAAGTAGAAGTATGATCGCGTTAAGGGGTGCACGACATACATCGGAAGATGAGATGTACATTATTGATTCGATTCGTGCGGGGGATGACTTTTTCAATTTATGGGATATTGAAATTATTGTTGGTGAAGTTCCCTTGGGGTTTAATTCTACACTAGGGAAGAGTAGACCCACTAGGGTTGTTCTTACCGAAGAAGCTGCATACTCATTGGGCTATAAAGATTCTTCATATGCTCTAGGTGAAGTTTTGTATGCAGGCGACGATTCCTTTGAGGTTGTTGCGGTTTCTCAAAACTTTCAACTCGGCCCGATATCACAGCAAAGAAGTGCAGCAATTATCCTGCCACAGGAGTCTAGTGGGAATTATGTCACAGTACTATCTAGCCAGCTTAGCACTAATCAGATTCTAGACCTTTGGAGATCATTGTCGGACAAAGAGGTCATAGTTGAATCTGTTGAAAGCCTAAAAATGAACGAGTACGAGGCAGATACACAATTGGGTAGGATGTTGATGGGAGCAGGAGTGTTGAGTGGATTGTTTTGTTTGATCGGCATCATAGCTGTATCTGTTCTAGAGCTAAAAAAGTTACTACCAGATATGACAACGATGCGCATATTGGGAGCATCTGAAGTTGATATGGGTGCTCACTTTTTAAAGTTCACCGTGGTCCCGGTGATCTTGGGGGCGTTAGCATGCGCTGTGATAATAACCTCGCCACTTGCAAATCCCGTACATGTTCTGATTATGGGCTCTTCGTTAGATATTCGTATTGGCTATCTGAGTATTGGCCTACTAGTTTCTATTGCCACACTAACAATACTACTTATCTATGTCGCTCTTAGGCCTGTGGAATTATCGTTAGCTGCGAGATCAGATTGATGGATGTGGTTGCCCCAAAGCGCAGGGGTAGGGCAATTTTTATCCGATCTATCTTTGTGGGTGTTCTCCTGTCTTCTGTTGTGGTTATTTACTTTTGGAGTAGTCCAGAAGCTGTCAGTTTCAATGATGTCGCTATGATTGAATTGGCTCCTGCAACTTTTGTTGAAAGCGTTCAGTTTAGAGGGATTGCAGTTCCTAAAGAGAGTATCTATTTAGAAGCTGAGGTGGCTGGCAGAGTAGCCAGATTACTTGTCACGGAAGGACAGACATTAAGGGCTAATGAACAAGTTCTTTCTCTAAAAAATGATCGATTAACCCTAGAAGTTACAAGTAGAGATGCGCAAGTGGCAGAACAGATTAACGCCCTGAGAAACACTAAACTAGCGATGGAGCGTGATTTTCTTGACCTTCGTAACGACGAAATTCAGTATTTGTATCAATTGGAAAGATTAGATGATGAGATAAAGAGAACCGAAAAGCTAAGCTCAGATGCACTTCTTGCTGAGATTGAGATCTCCGATCTGATTCGTGAAAGAAAGTACATCGGAGAGTTATTGGCATTAAACAAAGAACGTCAGAACAAAGAGATGTTGTTCCGAACTACCCAGATCCATGAATTGGAACAAACGATTGAGAGACTAGAAAGGCAGATGAAGGTTACTGGTACCATCGTGGAATCTCTGAGTATTTTGAGTCCAATCGATGGATATCTAAGTAGTCTCGAAGTAGAAGTAGGAGAACAGTTAGCTATTGGGTCTCGCATCGGAATCGTGGATAGTTTGAAGGGATACAGAATAGAAATGAAAGTACCTGAGTTCTATTCATCACAATTTCGACAGAAGCTTACTTCTCATGTTATTCACGAAGGGGACAGCTATAGAACGAGGATTCAGAAGGTGCTGCCTGAAGTGCTTAGCGGACAATTCCATGTCGAGTTGACATTTTTAAATGAAGTTCCAGCATCACTCAGTAAGGGACAATCCGTTGGCGTTGAAGTGCAATTTGAACCTAACGGAGATGAGGTGCTCAAAATTGAGTCAAGGTATGTTCATGGTGAGGGCAACGAAGAATGGGTATTTGTTTTTTCCCCTAGAGACAGACGCATTGTTAAGAGAGACGTGGTGAGTGGTAGGAGAACATCAGGGTATATCGAACTCGTGGCTGGCGTCTCCGCAGGGGAAGTACTTGTCGATGTTCCTGAACAATTTGCGGCTAACAAGGAGATTGTGTTGAATGATGAGTGAAGTTGTAAAACTTGAGAACGTTTGCTCAGCCTATGAGGTTGGAAATGTGCGTACTTTAGCCCTACAAGATATCAAGCTAAAGATATTGGCTGGAGAGTTTCTTGGCATTAAGGGAGCATCTGGATCTGGCAAATCCAGTTTGCTAAACGTAATAGGCCTACTGAGGAAACCAGATGAGGGCGTGGTAAGTATAAATGGCACTAACTGCAGTTCGATAACTCCAGGTCAAGCCTTGGAAGTCAGGCGACAATATATTTCTTATGTGTTTCAGTCCTTCAACCTTATTCCCGCTCTAACGGTATATAGAAACATTGAACTTCCCTTGATATATCAAGGGAAACCAAAACGAGAAAGGGCGAAGCTGACAGAAAAGGCAATAGAATCGTTCGACCTAAATGCCCGTGAAGGTCACTACCCAATGCAATTGTCAGGTGGTCAGCAACAACGCGTAGCGATTGCACGTGCGATTGTGTCAAAACCATCTATCATTCTGGCGGATGAACCAACTGGGAATCTAGATTCGGATAATGGTTCAGTTGTGCTGGACTCGTTGGCTTCACTAAATCGTGAAGGCACCACCATTCTGATGGTGACTCACTCGATGACCGATATTAGCTACTGTAGCCGTGTGGTTGAGATGAATGACGGGCATTTGGTTGAGGAGTAGTAACGAGTGAGTGGCGGGGAGATTTTCACATCAAGTGCATACAATTCCGAAGAGGTATTTGCCAAAGAGACTCAAACACTGTTTTTCAACAACTGGCTGTGTGTTGGTCGGTTGCATGATTTAGAAACCGCGGGTGGTCACTTATGCTTGGAAGTGTATGGTGAGGTAGTACTAGTCGTCTCGGATAGTGAATCCGTGCAAGCATTTTCAGCTGCATGCCTGCATAAAGGAGCCATTGTTGAGGAAGTTGTACGGGGTGGTACCAAAGAGTTTCAGTGCCCCTATCATGGGTGGAGGTACAAACTCGATGGGACTCTCAAGTTTAGGCCTCTGGAAGCTTCGTTTACTGAGCCTCTATGTCCCGATGCAAGACTAAAAAGGTTTGGATGTGCTGTCTGGTTAGGATGGATTTTCGTTAATTTGAGCGGCATAGCTGACATGCCGCAGTTCATGCTCTCTAACCTCACTGAGCAACTTGCCACTTGGAAAATTGATCGAATGAAACCTGTAATGGAACCCATTGAATTTATGGGTTCATTCAACTGGAAATTGCTGTGCGAGAACGTTGGTGATTCTTACCATATTCCACATACCCACGCTAACACTTTGCTGGGTGCAGACTACAAGAACGTGGAATGGGTGGTCGATGAAAACTCGTACCTTAAAACAAGTCATAAATCTTTTAGCGATCACAAAGTTGGGATGTTTGGCGAGTTGTCGAAAACTTTGCCTAAGGATTTTTCACAAAGCTGGGCTTTGGTTGTATTTCCATTTCACATATTTACAGTAGCACTGGATTTTGTTGTTTGGCAACATGTTCAGCCTATCTCGCCAGCTCAGACGAAAACAACATTTCATTTACTCGCTCACCAATCGACCACCGAAGCTATAGAAGCTGTTAGAGAGTCTATTTGCTCCGTTTGGATGGAAGATCAGATGATGTTTGAGTCAGTTCAACGAGGGTCTCGCAGCGAGTTTTTTACTACTTCAGAGGAATATGCATCAAGCTTAGAATATGGCTCCAGCGTATTCAGGAAGTGGTGGAGAAGATCTATGAAATGGTAAATAGCGGTTGTAAACAGACATATATTGACGTGCTTGCCTCGTCAATCCAGTTCGCTTAGAAGTGAGTTTTTTTGACAGTTTTGTTGTACTATGTCCGATCGCTTGTTTCATTGCAGGTCTTCATAGTCGATTCCGGTGAGTTCGATTGAGCGTTGCCAAAGTTGCTGTGCGAGATCTGTGTCCTGAGCGGAAGCCGAAGGAAGCGTAATTTGCGGGTGTCCTCGCAATCCAAAGAATCCACCCGGTCCGTAGTATTCACCACCCTGAGCCTGTAAATCAGTTGCAGCACGGAGTATGGATAATGCTCCTGTAGAAGGAGGCTGCATGATAAACATTGCCATTAGTTTTAGAATACTACGAAAAAAGACACTGTCTTGAGAGTGTATCATGTTAATTACTCCTTCGGTTTTGGAAGCACCAGGATGCGCGGCTAAACTCATTATATTCGCGCCCTTTGATACGAACCTTCGTTGCAATTCCAAAGCGTAAAGAATATTTGCCAGCTTGCTTGCACGATATTTATCTGTTGGGCTTATATGAAAAGAGTCTAGTTCAATCGTTCCGCCGCGATGCGAACCACTAGACACGGTAACAACCCGTGACTGCTGAGTTTTCATGAGAGATTTGAGTAAGCATCCTGTGAGTGCAAAATGTCCAAGGTGATTGACGCCCATTGCTAGTTCAAAACCTTCTTGGGTTTTTACCGTGCGGCTACCACTTGTGCCAGCATTATTGATAAGGAGGTCGAGTTGGTCAAAATTGTCAAGAAAGGTGTTCGAAAAATATTTTATCGAAGCAATTGAATCTAATTCGAGCCTCAGTACGGCTAAACTCGCATCGGGTTGCTGATTCCTAATTGAACTTGCCATATGCTCGCCCTTTTCTATGTCACGAACAGCCATTATGACAGTAGCCCCGTGTTGAGCTAGCAATCGGGTTGTTTCTAAGCCTATCCCCGAGCTTGCTCCTGTAACGATCACGATTTTTTGCTCTTGCGAGCTGATTCTATCTATATTCCAGATCATACTTTTCCTTGTGGTTACTTTATGATCAGGCAAGATGCCTAAAGCACTGTTTTTTTTGAGTCTAGATTAATCGGGATTGGGGAAAGGAAAGATTTTTTAGAACCAATTTATCTTGTTAACAGGTCCAACAACCTCCAATGCTTGTAGTACTAGCTCGTGCCTCTATTATGAAAGCCTAGGGAGAAGCCATGTATCAATACGATTGCGATTAGTGGTGACCGTTGAATCAATCGCTTAAGAAACCGGCTTTCTTGTTATATGGATTGTGAGCATAACAAAGTATAATCGACTCTCGCAAAACTCAATATTGATTCCTGCTTACCCTGTTGCTCGTTGGACGCATTGACTCGCAGCTATGAATGCCCAGTGAGCGAACAAAGCCTTCGACCTAAGCCCTGAAGACTAGAGAAATAGCAGAGTAAAGTGCTACAGGGAATATTAGTTCCAATTCAAATTGGTATATTGGTTTTTGGACGTTCTGAAATTAGCTCAAAACAAATCTAAGTTATCTGATCTGAAGATTGAACAGCTACATGGATTGAAGCCTATGTTGACATGATAAAATAGATAGACCTAGCTTATTCTGTCATGAATAATCTCTCGGATAGCCAAAATATTAATCAGAAAGTGTTCGAGCTTAGTTATTATAATTGTGTACTTGATCGGCTGCAGCTTGCTGAGCTTGACGCTTCCGTAGGCGCAGAAAAGGTGCAAGAATTGGAAGGGGAGTCGGGTGAATCACTGCACAAGAGACGATTGGTTCTCCATGCGAATGATTGTAGAGAGTCTAATTGTTTCTTGAAGTGGGAATTACACGCTGCTTCACTTGAATTGGTAGTTATCAGTTTGACGACAAAGAAGTACCGCGAGAGGGATGCAACGGGAGAGCGCAGCAATCTCCCTTGCCAAGATGTGCGGTGTATTACAACCGCACACATCTTGCCGTCAGTAACAACCAAATATAAAAACCGAGTTAAGCAAGGAGCATTCAAAGGACGCTTCCCGTACAGCTATGGGAATGACGGGTCATCGAAAGTTCACAGCGGGTGCAATATAGGTTTAGATTGGGATCGTTCAGGTGCCGGAGCTTTGACTGCCGGTTGAACCAAAGCTGAGATGCCAGTGTGGCGGAATACAAGGCAGTCGGCTTCTGAAAAGAAGCCAGGGTGGGCTACGGGCTGAGTGTCATTCTGTTTCGATGTCCTGAGGCATCGAAGTGGAAAGACAGGCAGGGGCTTTTACGTCGGTTTGGTGCGCAGCAGCCAGTAGATCTTTCAAAAGTGCAATCGTCCGTACTTTTTACTATTTCGTTGTGGTGTCTACCAACTTGGGACGAGGTGGGGTCTTATCCAATACCCTAATTTCAAAACAAACAGTGGCTAGCCCAGCAGTAACTGTTCTCACTGCATTTTTCTCAATGCTCCGACCGGTTAGTTTGAATGTTGAGTTCCCTGTGGCTGTCACTGAGT
>Ga0206123_10001148_pt1 | contig 25325 bp, 44 predicted proteins | sample Helgoland_Spring_2_FD_160086 | JGI IMG/M metagenome (GOLD analysis project Ga0206123, IMG submission 160086) | Pelagic subsurface seawater microbial communities from Kabeltonne, Helgoland, North Sea - Helgoland_Spring_Bloom_20160316_1 | ecosystem: Environmental > Aquatic > Marine > Epipelagic ...
GTATGTGTTAAATCTTTTATAGGTTGAGCAAAACTCATCTTACGCCAACCAAATGTATCAGTTAACACTTCGCCTAATGTGTCTTTTCCCGACCCCTTGTAACCGCATATTCCTATTATCATTTATTCTTCTCCTTGTAAAAATTGTACGCCATACCCAAGAACGTATCATTGATATTATTGTAAATATTATTGCTATATTAAAACTCTCCCAAACAGTCGGGTGTAAATCGAAAAATGGGAATATTAATAATTGTATTAATGTAGATAAAATTAAACCGCTACCTACATCAATAAAAGTTTCTATTAAATCTCTCATATTTTTCTTCCATAAAATTTAGTGTTAGTTTTATTTTTACTAAATAGATACCATGCAAAATTATCTGTACTAGACATCTTACTATTTTGTATCCATTTAACTCTACCTATAGAGATTATTGTTCTACAATTATCAAGGTACTTACTAAAATATTTATTATGCATATAATCAGCAGGTAACAGTAACCATGTATCAGCTACATTTATAAAATGATCTAATAGTGGTAATAATAATTTTTTATGAAACGGTGGATTAGTAATAAACATAGAAGCTTTATTAATATCTAAAGCATTTTTTGTTTTAACTAATTTATTTTGTGGTTCTATATCAAAAGCTTTTTGACATATATGACCGTGCTTTATTAAATGATTAGCTAAAGCATAGTTACCCGCACAGGGCTCTATAAATTTGGTCTTGGGCTTTAGGCATTCTAATAAAGGTATAACCGCCTCATAAGGTGTAGGATAAAAATCTCTAGGGTTTCTATCAAACTTTTTAGTAAACTTACTCATTCACATTCTCCTTAGGGTATTTTAATATTGGGTATTTCAAATTTTTTAATAATTGTTTTTTATCTTTTTTATTTCCCATTAAATAAATATATCTATGTTTAGCACTTCTAAAAACTCTATTAGTTTTATCACCTAAATGGTGTCTACTATGTTTACCATCTTTACCTGCCATATCAGTTCTAGGTTTACTAGTTCCTGTAAATAAAAAATTACTAGCTTGATATATAATACCAATATGATTTTGTTTAGTATCAGCGTAAGAAACTATTATTCTAGGTTTAGGTAAAAGTTTTAATGAATTACTTACTAAGTAAGAAGCTTCATTTTTATTATTATATTTTAAAACTAATCTGTTTAACTCTAAAACAATAGATCTATTTTCTTCACCCGCTACACCCTTACATAGGGCAGGTGATACAGGTGATCCATAACTTACAATACCTGTTAATTCATTTTCATAAAATAAACCATAAGCGTAAGAAATACTTGGCATCCTTTTCGCATAGTGAATATCTAAAATAAAAGGCTTAGTATCGTTATAGGTTATTTGTTTTATTGAATATCCAATCATTGAATTGTCTCAAAAGAATCAATGGTATAAAGATAGTTACATGCAAAATAAGGTCTTAACTCTTCTGCAATATTCTCCTCATTCATAATTATTTCTTTTTCATCTCTGCTTAAAATAGTTAGATCTAAAATTTGCCCAACCTTAATAACTAAATCTATTTTATCAGTTTCAGAATTCATTAAACCAATCTGCTTACCCTCAACATTTATATAATATCCTTTAAGAGCATTTTTCTTTTTACCATCTTTAATCTTTTTTATAATCTCAGGTGATACATTAAAACAATGAAACATTTAAAATCCTTTTAGTTAATTAAATTGATGAGCCCGTTAGGGCCCACCAAAAGTTTATTATTAATTAGATAACGTCTTTATCAGAATCAATAGCCTCGAAAGCCAAACTTTCGCCACCATTATATTCTTTTAATTCCGTTACCTGTAAAGCAAGTAATTGGACTGAGATTCCCGTTTTGCCCATGTACTCGTAAGGTTTTAATCTTACTTGAGCATTACCAGTAGATCCATTACCAATACTAGATGTATTAGTTATTGGTTGTAAGGACTTATCAACTACAGCAGGTGGTTTAGTAGAATTCTTACCATCAGCATCAAGATAAATCTTTTTCTTTAGAGTAGTTGAATAAACAACTTTACCATCTTCCTCTAAAGGCTTAACGTTAACACCCGCTTTCTTCCAAGCTTCAGCATCAACTTTGTTGTCAGTCTTAACTGTACAACTATATTGTGGAGTCTTTTTATCAAACCCCATATCAGGATTCATTGGATCAAACTTAACCCAAGAAATACTTACATTGTTCATTAGCATATTATTTTCCTTTTATTGTTATTTGCAAACAACAGACTAGGCTCGGCCTTGTCGATTGTATTTTTTATTGTGTTGTAACTTTTTACTTTTACTAGGACTCTTAGTGTGTACACCAGGTCGCTTAGTTCTTTTAGAACGTTCAAAAGTAGTATCTTTTTTCTTAGCCATCTATTTCCTTTTTCGGTAAACAACTATCGTTACTTTGAGTTCCGCAACTTATACAAATTTTTTCATCGTGGTTAGCCCACTCATCGTATCTTGTGTCATCATTGCATTGTGAACACTTTTCCATAATAACTCCATAACTATCCCCCATTAGAGTGAGCCCAACTAGAGGAGGAGAGTTAGTTAGGCTCAAAAACAAATAAATGTTCTTCTGAGAGGCACACTTTCTAAAATACAACTAATAATTGATCATAAAATGCCTCTAAAAGTACTGAGGGTATTAATTCCAGAAAGTGTTCCTTACAGAGTAAGCAAAAAAAAAAGACTCCCTAAGGCTATAGGCTAAAGGCTTAAGGCCCAAGTATAACCTTAATATATCCATTAATAAGTACCTTAATATATCCCCTAATTAATCTATAGATAGATCTACTAATAATCTAATAGACCCCCCTTAGAATTAGGCTATGGGCCTTTAATCAATATATTTGTGTGTTACCTAAGTACTAATAATAGCTTAATATATGGTGTATAATAAGAGTGTCCAAAACGGGTCAAATAGTAAATTAACTATTGTATATTAGGTTTATTAATATATATTTATTTCATCGTTAAGTATTAGTTAAGGTTCTACTACTTTAAAAACATAAAAAACCAGGTTAGATGGAAAATCTTGAAATGCATTAAAACCTACGGATCTGAAAATTGTTCCTCGCATAGGCAAATAGGCAACCACACGGCTAGTAGTAGGTGTCATAGTTTTTGGGTAGTAGCTTAAACTTTAAAGTGGGTATTATACGCTAACATTGCGGGTCTTAGGACTAACCACCAGAAGTTTATTTGAATCCAAAAACATCTAATTAAGTATTAAGCATTAGCTTAACTGATGATTCCCAGATGGATGAAACTTATGAGGAGAATAAAATGAAAAAATCTAAAATTACTAAATTCAGTATATGTAAAGCACATGCAAATGTTGCACTTTACAAAAAACCAGTACAAAATTCTTTAGAGTTAAGAATTACTGCTGATCAAAAAGAGCCTGGTGAAGTAAAAGATGTTACACATTTATACAAAAACGTTAAACTTAAATTAAGAGGTAATTAATGTCAATTTACTACATGACACCAATCAACAGAATTACTGCTGTTGGTACAACTTATTATAAGGGTAAGAAAAATAATCGTAAACAAAGACCTAGAAAACAATACGCTTGTTATTCAAATGTATGTTTAATTAATTTTCGTAATAGTTTTTCTAAACAACTTAAGAAAGCAAAAAAATTAAGTTGTGATTTAACGGTTAGTTCTTTGAATCGTAAGTTAAATGTAATTGATGAGATTTTAACATCAAGAAAATACTACGGATAATAATAATAACTGAGAGGTAATAATGATAAAGTTTAAATTATCAATTGAACAATATAACAGTATCAAGTTTAAAAAACATCATGATCAATTAAGATTGTTAAGACATGAGTATTCTAATTATGATTCTGTTATAACTGATGAGAATTGGAAATATGTAACTGTTAAATTTGTTAATGTAATTTCTGTACATTTTCCAAAATTACTTACTGCTTGTAAACAGTGGGCTGAGTATAAATTAACTAACTATGTGAGGTAATTTATATGAAAGTAAATGATTTAGTTTGGTTGAAACAACGAGACTATGTAGGCGAGTGTTGGACATTAGGTAGAGTTAAGGGTTTTACACCTAAGATGATTAAGTGTGAAGATTTAACAAGACCTGATGTTAAACAAAAAACAAATAATGTTGGTAATTTTAAACTAACAAATGTTAAACCATTAAGTTTAGATGAATTAAGTGTTCATAAGAACTTAATAATAAATGAGAGGAAATAATATGAGTAACTTTAGTAAATATAAGATCGAGCAAGTGAGATTAATTCACAATGCTTTTAAAAAAGACGACAGAGATCACGTTGCATCTTACATACCTGAAACCCCATATGCTGAACCAACAGTTGTTATGGAAAAGTTATATAATCTGACTCAGAATATTGAGGAGTCTTGGATTAAAAACGCTCAAGTACAACTTGCTTGTAATTATGAAAGTGATGGTAAGTTTACTATGTGCCCTAACGTTGATACTAGATCAACTTGTGTTGGGGATGTAATGGAGATTTGTTATCCTAGTGAAAGCGGTAATGGATATAGAACTGTAACATACGTTGTAGCTGACGTTGGATTTGAGAGGGTATAAATATGAAAGCTTATAGTAAATGTAAGGTTAGTGTTAAACAATGTGTTGATAACTGGGATAAGTTAAAAAATGCATTGAATAATATTTGGGATAAGCCCGTTGTAGATAATGACGGGTTTAATTTAGATACTGCTAATATCTCAATGAGTCCAAAAGCAAACGGTAAACCATATAAGTATTTGGAATACCAACACTTAGTAGATTGTGAATATAATAATTTAGATACTGTTTTTGTTACTATCGAAAAATTATTTCCAACTGCTAAGGTTTGGACAGATGAGTTTGAAGATAGAATATATATTAAATATAACTAACAGAGAGGTAATAATGAAATGGTTTTATAGAATATCTATTAGTATTGTGTTGATTATATTTCTTATTTATATGAATTATACAATCACCACTTTAGAGTATCTAATAGATTTACAATTAGAACATAAACAATCAATACTTGATTTGTCTAATTTGTTTCATAATCAAAAAATTGATAGTGATACAATGTTAGATATAATTAAATTAATAACTAAAACAGAGAGGTAAATATGAATAAAGAAAAGAAAAAAGAATATGATGATAAGATCACTACTCAACTTATTGATAAATTAAAAGATATGAAATTCTTTATTGTAAGGTGGAGTGGCGATGACGGTAACCCTAGTTCGAATTTAGTTGATAACCCTAAAAAGTTTTTCAATGAAATTCACTATGATGATGAGACTCTTATAGATCTTGCTGATTTAGATATTGGTGAGAAATATAATTGCGATGAGTTATTTCAAGATATTGAAATATTAAGATACGAATAATTAACTAACAGAGAGGTAAATACGATGAGTAAAAATAAAGTAACTAAAAACGAGTACGTAAATTCTGTAATTGATGCTGATATCAAAAGCGGAACTAATAGATCTTTATATGGCTTAAGTGAGCTAGATAAATTAGCTAGTGAGCAATATGATGATATGAATACGTTTAATATAAAAAGTGAGGTGATACCATGTCAGATAATCTAAAGTTAACATTGTTTGCGATTATTGTGATTATAGTTGGTAACGGTTTAGCTAATTATGGTTATTAGATCGGATAAATACTATAAAGATCTACAGGCTCTAAATAAAGACTTAGAGCCTATAGAAATTGTCAGTCTCGAAGATCAAGAAAAGCAAGGTAAGGAAGATGAAAAAGAGACTAAATTATTAATACTAAAAAATAAATACTTTAAAGGAGAATAATATGATTGAAGTGCCGTTATGGATATTTATTTTAATTTGCATTGCAACTTATGTAAATGTTTTACAATACTTAAGTTTATCAAGTAAGTTAAAAAGAAATATCAAACAAGATAATGTAAATGGATTGATTGTGTCAAAAGGATTTGATGAGATAGCTCAAGACATGGATAATCTTGAATCTAAAATAGATAAGTTAGAGGCCATTTATGAGTATCAACAAAACAAAAAGTAATTTAGTTCTTGTGGTAGATAATACATTTACTAATAGGATTAAATTACTTGAGGATAAGCAAAAGCAATATATCAATGCTAAACTTAAGATTCAAAAAGAACGTAAGTTAATTGATAAGTTGTTAAAGCAATACGAAGATATAATAATTAGTACTGAAAATAAAATAACCAACTTAAAGAGGAGAGTGAATGTTACAAAACGAACTAGAGAAATTAAACACACTAGGCCCAGTAGGAATAAGAGTAAGGGCTCAACTTGTTGAACTATACGATAAGTTAAATAGTAAAGGTAATAATAACCTTAAGCCCGAGGTAATAAGAATGATTGATAGTTATAATATGGATTATGATATCATGGTACAATTATCTCATAGCATGATTGCAACTGGTACAAGTGAGGGTCAAAACCTAACTCAGTTAGCAATTGCAATTGGTGAGAGGATTAGAAATTATTATAACTTACCAAGTAAAACTGCAAGTTCGTTAAGACTCGGTGTATTTATTTTAAATGCTTATGCCGTATTAGAATTAGTCTTAGTTAAACTTGTTAATGATTGGAAACAATATAACAGAGCCAAGACAGTTTACAAAGTGTATGCGGGTTATAAACGTGGTGACTTAAGAAAACTTGTTAAAGAGTTTAACGAGGTTGCTGATCCTTATAAGCCGATGTTTGAAAAGGCTACTGATTGGGAGTATGGAACGGTTAAGGCTAGGAACGGTGAAACACTAAAACTTATTAAAGGTGCTAGTGTTGATACGTCATCTAAGATTAACCCGAACAACACACCGATTGTGTTAAATGCTGTTAATAAAAAACAAGCGATTGGTTACACTGTTAAACCTAAGGTCTTTGAGATATATAAATGGGCCTTAGAGACTAACCAAGAATGTTTTGAACATAATAGTGTTCACACAATTACTAAAGAACGTAAGAAAGCAAAAGAAGATGAGGCTTACCATGTATTAAATGCTACTGAGCCTTATGTTGGTAAAGTATTCTATCAACAATATACTTGTGATAGCCGTGGTAGATTCTACCCACTATCTGCTTATTTGAATGAGATTAATTCTGATAATGCAAAAGGTATGTTATCGTTTGCTGAGGGTAAGCCGTTAGGTGAGAATGGTAGAGATGAGTTATATCATCATATCGCTAACATGTACGGTGAAGATAAGTTATCTCATAAAGAAAAAGTAAAGTTTGTAGATAATAAATACTATGACTTTGTGAGTATGGGTAAGAACCCAATGGCAAATCGTGCTTGGATGGTTGCGGAATGTCCGTTCCAATTATTGAACTCAGTTATAGAGTTAGCTGAGTTAGATGCTCACTTTGTTTCATGTGGTGATATAAAAGATTTTGTATCTCATACTATTTGTTACAGAGATGGATCTAATAACGGTTTACAGTGGTTATTCAGTTTAGCTAAAGATGACAAGAACGGTCACTTAGTTAATGTTAAACCAACTACTGATAACAAGCCTGGTGACATGTACACTTATGTTGCAACTAACGTTAAAAATAAATTAATGGATGATGCAACAGATGCCACTGAACTTGCTATGCAATACTATGATCTATATTTTAAAACTATAGAACGTTTAAGAAATAGATTTAGAATGGCTGAGTTAAATAATGACCCTAGAGTTGAGTATAAGAAAAAGGTTATTAAGTGGTATCAACGTAAGTACAAAGACGAACTTAAACTTACCGATAATATTTATTGGGCCAAGTCTAAGTTCACAATAAAAGAATGGCGTAAGATTGTTAAACGTAATGTAATGACTTATGGTTATTCTGCAACTAAGCAAGGTATGGGTGCTCAAATAATAGAGGATACTAAAGATATTGATAATGTGTATCTTAGTAATAAACAACATAGTTCCGCAAGGTTACTTGGTGCTACGGTGTTTGACACTATTGAGGGTGAGTTTCCTGAAGTGAGTAATGTTATGAAAATGTTTAAAGATAATTGTGAGGCTTATATGATTAAGACAGGTAAGCAATACTCTCATAATACTTTAATCAGTAATTTTCCATTTACTCAAAACTACGTTAAATATAAAACTACTCAAGTTAGATTAATGGATGGTTTATATTTTCAAAACGATGATAAAAAGTATTGTTGGATTGATTATGTACAAGTTAAGATTAAATCTGACTTACCAATGGTTAACTTAGCGAAAGCCAAGTCAGCTATTTCACCAAACACAATTCATAACCTTGATAGTTTACATTTAATGTTAGTTATTGATGAATGTGATTTTGACATTGTAACAGCTCACGATTCATACGGGGCCCATGCTTGTGATGTTAAAGATATGCAAAAAGTAATTAGAGAAAAGTTTAAGTTAATAATTGACTCTGATCCGCTTCAGCATGTGTTAAATGAGACTGGTAATCTAATACCAAAAATAAAGCAAGGACAGTTAGATAGTTCAGAAATCTTAAGATCTGAATTTGCCTTTGCATAACCTATAGGAGTAAATATGTTTGATGGAATGTTATACAAAATGTTAGAATGGTGTAACAAAACCGAAGAAAAAATGAAGCTGATGTGTGTCCTCTACCGTGAGGGCATAATCGGTTTTATCTTAGGATTTGTAGTTACTATTTTAATTCAATTAATCTTTTAAGGAGTCTTATGACGATTAATTTTACAATAAACCTTAGAGACGATAATGTTGAAAAGGCTATTAAGAAAATGAAAACTAAAATGTCTAAGTTAGGTCTTGTAAAGGGCCTAAGAGAACGGATGTACTACGAAAAGCCTTCTGATAAGAAGGTTAGAGTTCGTAAAGCCAATATCATTAATTCTAAGAAAAAGAAAAGAATGAGAGAGCGAAATATCTAGTTAATCTTGGAATGGGCGGTAATATTATGTGTTATTATCGCCTATTTGAGAAAGTGTTCCTCACAGACCACAGTGCGAAGTACACTGTATTTAAAATAACAATAGGAGATTATTATGCCGTCAGGTGGCTACAGACCAGGTGCAGGAAGAAAACCCGCCCCTAAAGACCCAAGTACAGGGCCTGAAAGTTCAGTAGCAAAAATGAAAAGGTTGAAAATCGACCCTATTGATATTTTAAATGGAGAATTGAAAGCCCTTGAGGGTAAAGAAGATTCTAAGTCACAAAATTTAAGAGTTCGAATAGCCGAAAAACTCCTAGAGTATGGTTATTCAAAACAACCCGTTAGTTTACACAATTCAGGAATGGCAAATGTGCCCGTACTTACTATTGTTAGTAAAAAAGAGCCTGATATTAAAAATGCTAATGTGGTTGAACACGAAATTCAAAGCGATGATGAAGATGAAAAAGAATCTGCCGAAACGAACTGAAAAAGTTTATAATGTGTATGTCACTTTCTACACAGACGGTACGAGGTATATTGGATTCACTGGTAAAACAGGAAAAGCATTGAAAGCTTATTTTGGTAGTAATACTGCTAAGGATAAGTTGGTTGATCATAAAGAAATAGTTTTTACTTCTACAAGTAAATCTACTGCAAAACTTTTTGAGTTGTTACTACAATTATCCATGATGGATTCCCTTGAGAAAGTGAACGTTGCAACAATATTTCAAGGAATTAGTCTTCCATTAAGAGATCAACCTGTATACTTAAACGATATGTTAAATATCAGGATAAGAGCAAGTTATTTAAAAGGCTTGCCAAAATTTAAAATAGTATTTGATGATGATAAATATAATAATATTTAATGATGGGTTATATAATTTAATTCCTGTTACACAACAGGTGTTGGATAGTATAACCTTAATCACTAAAGTCGATTGTTTTGAACTTTGTGATTTAATAAGAAATCAATTAACAACTTACATTAATGATTTAAACACTTATGTTATGAATGACAAAAGTGGTTATTTTTATGGGTGTATTTGTAAATAAGGAAACAAATGGATATAAATAAATTAAGAGAACAATTAAAAATAGATGAGGGTGTTAAATACGAAGTGTATGATGACCATTTAGGTTATAAGACATTTGGCATTGGACATTTAGTAACTCCACAAGATGAGGAATATGGATCGCCTGTTGGAACGCCTGTTTCTGAAGATAGAGTTAATTCTATATTTGATAAGGATGTTGAAACTTATATATCTGAATCTGAAAAAGTATTTGGTAATTTACGACAGATGCCTGAGGAAGCTCAACAAGTAATTGTTAATATGTGCTTTAATATGGGTGCACCGAGATTATCACAATTTAAAAAATTTATAAAAGCAATTCATGATGAAGATTGGGCAACCGCTTCTGTTGAGATGCTAGATTCTAGATGGGCTAATCAAGTTGGTGTAAGAGCTACTAGATTATCTGATAGGATAAAGGCTATAAATTGAAACACAAAACATTGGGAACATAATAATTTGTTTGCCGATTATTACATGAAATATTTAAAATAAATTATTATAATTAAGGTAAACATGAATGAGAATTATGAAGTAAGTCTATTTCCTTTTCAACAGGAAGTATTTGATCACAAAGCAAGGTTTAAAATCGTTGCTGCGGGTAGAAGAACTGGCAAAAGCTTTTTAGCTTCTGTTATGGCATATTCTCATTGTCTAGAACACAGAAATCAACGGGCTATTTTAATAGGGCCCACTGTTGGTATGATTAGGGAGTCTATGTGGGCTACTTTGAAATCAATTGTACATAGATCCCATTTAGAGGGTTTACCAAGAGAGATGGATCTTGAATTAAGATTTATTAACGGATCTAGATTATCTTTAAAAGGATTTGATAGACCAGATAGTTTAAGAGGTATATCTCCATCACCTACATTTATTGTGCTTGATGAGTTTGCTTTTATTAAGGCTAATGCATTTACAGAAGTTGTACTTCCGATGGCAACAGACCCTAATAGAAAAGCCAAGGTAGTTATTATCAGTACACCAAAAGGTGTTCAGGGTGATTTTTATCAATTATTCAATAAAGGCCAAGAAGATAGTAAAGGTGTTTGGAAATCATGGCAATTCACTGCTGAGAATGTTAGACCAGATATGAAAGAAGAATTAGAATTAGCTAAATCTACTTTAGATCTTAAAACTTTTGAACAAGAGTACTGTGCAACGTTCCAAAACACAGGAGATAGTGTTTTCTATCAGTTCTCAAGAGAATGGAATGTATCAGATAATCTCTTACCACTAGGTGAGCAAGAACCTGTACATATTGCTATAGACTTCAATATAAAGATCATGGCCAGTAGTGTATTCGCTCATAGAGGGGATCAACTACATTGTTTAGAGGAATTATACGGATCTGCTGATACACATCAATTAATTCGTAAGATTAAATCTAAATATAAGAACCGAGATATTACAGTATATCCTGACGCTTCAGGTAATGCTAGAAAAACAAGTGCAGCTACTGGGGTAACTGACTTCTCTATACTAAGAGATGCGGGTTTCAGAGTGTGTGCTAGAGCGAAACAACCACCTATAATAGACTCAGTCAACTGTGTTAATAGTTTATTAAAGGATGCTAATGGTATTAGTAGACTATTCTTTAATAAGGATTGTACTAGAACTATAGCGTCTATGGAACAGACAGCCTGGAAAGTAGGTCAATCTACTGGAATGGACAATGCTACTATAGACAAGACTAAGAATACGGAACACTTCTCAGATGGTATTAGATATATCTGTGAGTATTTGTATCCGATAGGTAAGAAAAAGCCTGCTATTATTCGTGATAATAGTTGGAGTTTCTAAGAGCCCTATTGTAAGATAGGACTAACAAGTAAGTAGTTATTATTAACATGCTAATCAAATTATCAAACGATATATGATAGCCCTATAATGTTATATAAATAGCCCCTTATTTGTGTTTACAGCTATAGGTTTGGGTATCCAAATACCCAACTTACAGCCAAAGCTTTTTTAGAATTATTATAAACTACACACCGCCCAAAGCCCAAGACCTATACAACTAGGTAGGCTTTACCAAGACTCCAACGGCTTAAAGCCAATGGCCATAGGCCATGGGGGTAGGGGGGTAGGTATTACAACCTTTAGTAGTAATGATTGTTGTTATGGCTTGAGGCTTTGGGGGTAATACCCCTTTTTAAAATTTTCAGGCTTGGCCAAACACACATAGTTGTAAACAAAAATTAACTTGATCTGGAATTACGCCAATCAAAACTTTATTCAACCTGAGTATGTCCGTGATCTACTCTACTAATGTTTAGGAAACACATACAATGTCAATTAAATACACAAATTCAAGCGTAGTTAAAACTACCGAACAGAAAAAAGGCCCAGGATACCCTAATGATGAGTATCTAAGCCAAGTAAACGAATGGAAAAGAAACAGAGCCGTTATCCAAGGGCCTAGTTATACAAAAGATTTCGATACAGTACCAAGTTCAGATAACTTATTACTGCCTTTTAACCCTACAATGACTCAATCACAATACGACTTCTACAAAGCCGAAGCCGAAGTCCCAGGCGTTACTTCAGAATTCTCAAAAATGATAATTGGTGGTTTATTACGTAAACAACCTCTATTAGAAATTAACAATGCCCCTGAGGGTGCTAAACAATGGATATTAGACGATATCGGTGGCGATAAGTCTAACTTATTATCATTTTTAGGAACTGCTTTATGGGAAGAATTACAAACATCAAGAGCCTGGATCCAAATAGATTATCCGACTGTTGATTTAGACAGCCTAAGCCCTGATGAGAGACGTGAGGTTAAGCCTTACCCAGTGCTACACACAGCTGAAAACATTATTAATTGGTCAACATCAACTGACATTAAAGGTCAAGTTAAGTTAGATCAACTGATAACAAGATATTTTACTTTAGAATATGATCCTAACTCACCATATCATCCTAAATATGTTGATAGTGTACAAGTACACAAATTAGATGAGAATGGATTATATGTTATTGAGAGTTATATTAGAAACACGTCAGATACACCTAGTTTTATTGATGGTTCTATTGATTATCAATTTGATCAATTAACTGATGAGTGGATTAGTACAGGTCTTAATGAAAACTTATTTAAGAATGGTGAGAGAATGGATTTTATACCGTTCTACCCACTAAATGGATCTGTTGATACTGTGGATCCGATGATGACTCCTATTGTGAATAGGGAAATAGCCTTATACAATAAAATAAGTAGACGAAACCACTTATTATATTTATCTGCTACCTATACACCTGTAGTTAAGTCTGATTCATTAACAGAAGCTGAAAAGAATGATCTTGTTAAACAAGGTCTTGGTACTTGGATGTTTGTTAATAAAGATGACACAGTTGAGACATTACAAACACCTACAGATGCCTTAAAAGATATGGAATCTGCTATTAAGAATGGATATGACGAATTAACTAGAATTGGTGTTAAGATGTTAAGCCTAGAGCCTAACAATTCCGATCAATCTGGTGTAGCCTTATCGTTACGTAACGCATCTCAAAACGCAGCACTTGCTACATTGAATGCTAAAGTATCTGAGGCTATGAAAAAGATCATTAAACATTTAGTTAACTGGCGATATGATATTGATATTAAGGAAACTGATATAAGATTTAATTTATCTAGTGATTTCAACCCTGCCCCACGTGGTGCGGATTGGATGAGATTAATAACTGAGTGGTATTCTGGGGGTTTAATTCCTAGATCTGCTTTTATTGAACTAGCTAAGAATAATGACGCTTTACCTACTGACTATGATGATGTTGGTGGTAAAGATGAGATATCACAAGATGATCGTATTATCTCACCTAGAGAACAATATGAATCTGAACTTAAATCATTAGAGTCCTCAAATAAAGATGACGAAGACGAGGATAATGATGAACAAGTTAATTAACTATATAATTTTTGGGGCCCTGATAATTTATCTGGGCTCCATAACCGTATTAGCAAAAGAAAAGATTAAACAAGACAATATTAAAATTTTAAAAACACAATAAAGGATTATAAAAAATGATAAACAAGGACAGAGATGAATTGTTAACTGATTTCGGTAAGACAACACTTAAAGATAGATATTTATTACCTGAGGAAGATAGTCCACAAGAAGCATTTATGAGAGCTGCTAAAGCTTACTCTGATAATGACGAGATGGCTCAAAGAATTTACGATTATGCTAGTAAACAATGGTTCATGTTTAGTACACCTATTTTAAGTAATGGTGGAACTAAAAGAGGAATGCCAATTAGTTGTTTTCTTAATTATGTTGGTGATAGCCGAGAGGGAATTACTGGACATTATACTGAGAACGCCTGGCTAACGTCTATAGGCGGTGGTATTGGTGGTTATTGGGGTGATATTAGATCTGATGGTACACATACAAGTGGTGGATCTCAATCTTCAGGATCTATACCTTTTCTACATGTTGTTGATAGTGAAATTATGGCCTTTAGCCAAGGTAAGACAAGACGTGGTAGTTATGCAGCCTATATGGATGTATCACACCCTGAAATATTAGAATTTTTAGATATAAGAAAACCAAGCGGTGGGGATATACATAGAAAATGTTTAAATCTACATCATGGGATTAATATATCGAATGCGTTTATGGAATTAATTGAGAGATGTATATCTGAGCCTACTTATGATGATACATGGAACTTAATTGATCCACATACAAAAGAAACTGTAAGAACTGTATCTGCAAGAGAATTGTGGCAAAAGATATTAGAAAATCGAGTAGCTACTGGTGAGCCTTACATGTGTTTTATTGATCATATCAATGATGCATTGCCTGAAACACAAAAAGCCCTAGGCCTAAAAGTTAATCATAGTAATTTATGTACTGAGATAACTTTACCTACAGCCGAGGATAGAACAGCTGTATGTTGCCTATCTTCTGTTAATTTGGAAACTTATGATGAGTGGAAGAATGATAAATTGTTTATAGGTGATTTGGTAAGATTCTTAGATAATGTATTAACATCATTTATTGAGAATGCACCTGATAGTGTCTTTAGAGCTAAGTTTTCTGCAACACAAGAAAGATCTATTGGTTTAGGTGCTATGGGTTTTCATGCTTATTTACAAAAGTGTGGGATACCATTTGAATCTGCTTTAGCTAAAGCTAAGAATTTAAATATATTTAAACATATTAAATCTGAAGCTGTAGCTGAATCTAAAAGATTAGCTGTTAAACGTGGTGAGGCTCCTGATATGGAAGGTACTGGAATGCGTAATGCTCATTTATTAGCAATTGCACCCAATGCCTCAAGCTCAATTATCTGTGGTACTACATCACCGTCTATTGAGCCGTATAGAGCTAATGCTTATGTACAAAAGACTATGAGTGGATCGTTCTTAGTTAAAAACAAACATTTAGAAAAGTTATTAGAAACAAAAGGAATAAACAATGATAAAACGTGGACTTCAATACTTGCTAACCGTGGTTCGGTACTGCATATCAAAGATTTGTCAGATTACGAAAAAGATATATTCAAAACTTCGATTGAAATAAACCAACAATGGGTGATTGAACATGCCTCAGATAGACAACCGTTTATTTGTCAAGGTCAATCATTAAATGTTTTTGTACCTGCTGATGTTAATATTAAAGAATTACATGATATTCATATGTTAGCCTGGAAACGAAAATTAAAAACATTATACTATTGTAGAAGTGAAGCTATTAAAAGAGCTGAACTTGTATCATTAAAAGTTGAACGAACAATAATACCTGAAGCTGATTGCTTGGCTTGTGAGGGATAATGGGTTGGTTTGAAAAAATATTAATAGGATTACTTAGTAGCTATATGGGTTATGTATTCATACTAGCTACTATTAACACAATATGCGATTGCATATAGAAAGAAATAAAAAATATGAGTCTATTTAAGTCACGAACACATTATAAACCATTTGATTATGAATGGGCGTTTGAAGCTTACGATACGATGCAAAAAATGCATTGGTTACCTAGTGAAGTACCATTGCATGAAGATATTAGAGATTGGAATGAAAGATTAACTGATGAGGAAAAGAGTCTTATTAGTAGTATTCTTAAATTCTTTACTCAAGGCGATGTCGATATTGCTCAAGCTTACTTAGATAGGTACATACCGAAGTTTAAACCACCTGAAGTTAGAATGATGTTAAGTTCGTTTGCTAACTCTGAGGCTAATCATGCTCATAGCTATTCATTATTAAATGATACTATTGGTGAAACACAATTAACTGATTATAAGGCATTTCAAGAGTATAAAGAGATGTCTGATAAACATGCTTATCTATTTAAATCTAAAGGTACTGGTACAGAAGGTCTTATAAGAGATATTGCTTGCTTTAGTGCTTTTGGTGAGGGTTTACAATTATTTGCATCGTTTGTTATGCTATTAAACTTTCAAAGGTTTGGTAGAATGAAGGGAATGTGCCAAATAGTTACTTGGTCTATAAGAGATGAAACACATCACGTTGAAGGAATGATTAAATTATTTCATCAATTGATAAAAGAAAATCCTGAAGTATGGACAGAGAAGTTTAAATCTGAAATATATCAAACAGCAAGAGATATGGTTGAACTTGAAGATAAGTTTATAGATCTAGCGTTTGCTAAAGGTGGTATTAGAGGTTTAAAATCAGAAGATGTTAAACAATACATAAGATATATTGCTGACAGAAGATTATTACAACTATCATTAAAACCAAATTACAAAGTTAAAGAGAATCCTTTAAGTTGGTTAGACTGGGTTATTAATGGTGTTGAACATGCTAATTTCTTTGAAAGTAGAGCTACCGAATATAATAAAGGTACCTTAACTGGAAGTTTGTGGGGCTAGTATGGAATACATGTTAATATTATATGTCTGTGCAAGTACAACAAGTATGTGCTCACCCGCTTTAGAATATAAAACAAGATATACAGATTTATATGATTGTTTAAATGATGGTTATAAAAAAGCTATTGTTCAAATGGAAGAAGTGGGTAGATCAAACACTAATAAGTTAGGTGTATCTGTTAAGTTTGAATGTAAAAAGGATAAAAGCGAGGAGGCTTAATGGCTAAATATCAAGGTCGAACTGTTAAACTTAATAAGCCGATGCAAGGAGATGTTAAAAAGTTTAAGGTGTTTGTAAAGAATGCAAACGGTAATGTAGTTAAAGTTAATTTTGGTCAAAAGGGTGTTAAGATTAGAAAATCTAATCCTAAAGCCCGTGCTAGTTTTAGAGCAAGACATAAATGTGCTACACCAGGGCCTAAAACAAAAGCGAGATATTGGTCTTGCAGAAAGTGGTAATTTATTATGGCTTATAAAAAGAAAAAATATAAAGGTAAAGCTTGTTGGAAGGGTTACCGTAGAGGTAAAGGTAACAGCTGTATCAAAATGAAAAGAGGATAAGGAGATGGCAAGATGTTGTTGCGAAGTAAGAAAAGTAAGAAGAACGAGGATGAATATAAGACGAAAAAGAAAAAGTCTAAGAAAAAAATAAAATATAAAAGGAAATAAAAATGATTGAAGATAAAGTAATTACAATAAATGATAAAGAATATAAAGAAAGTGAACTGTCACCTACAATTAAACAGAATTTAGCAATACTAGGTGATTGTAATAATAAAAAGATAATAGCTAGTTTAGATGTTGCTAAAAATGATATCTTAATTGCTGAATATTCTAAAAGAATTAACGATGAGTTAGAACAACTTAAAGATAAAAAGTAAAAGGAATAAATGAGTATAAACGATGATATATTATCTAGAGAGCTGAAACACCGTGCTCTTTTGAGTCTTTACGAAAAGAAGCTAGATAATGATTTAACAAAAGTCATGTCATCCCATAAAAAACGATTAGTAAATTCTGCTTTAAAGAATGGTAATAAAAGTGTAAACGCTTTAAACCGTGCTTTAACTTTAGAGACTAGGAAAACTTATCGTAGAATATACAAGAATGGAATTTCAGAATTAAAAGCTTTAGCTAATACTAGTTCTAAATTTCATAGTGGTACTTTAAAACAAAGCTTAGGTAAAGTTTATAGAAGTAAAGTGTATACTGGGTTGAAAGTTAATGATTTAATTATTAATTCAGCAGGAACATATTCTCAACAAATTGCATCTATTAGTTTAACACAACAGAGAAGAATTAAGGATGTTGTGAAAAAAGGTATGATAGAAAACTTAGCTGTTAATAAGATTGCTAAGAATGTAGGTGATTCAATTGATTTACCTACTGCTCAATTAAAAACTTTATCTAGAACTGCTATAACTGAAACATCAAGTAATATATCTAATGCAACTTACAAGTTGAATGAAGATGTTATTGATGGTTATCAGTATGTAGCAACTTTAGACTCAAGAACTTCTTTAATTTGTGGAAGATTAGACGGTAAGGTTTTCAGATTAGATGATAAAAGGGGTGTAAGACCGCCTCAACATTTTAACTGTAGATCTACTACTGTACCTATTGTTAAATCTTATGAGGATATAAGAAACACAAAAAGTTCTAGAATCAGTAAAAGAAGATTGCAAAGAATTTCTGGTAGTAAGAGAGCATCTTTTAATGGTCAAGTACCTAGTAAAACTAATTTTGAACAGTTCTTATCACAACAAGATAATGATTTTAAATTAGCTATATTAGGTAATAAACGTAGAGTTGAAATATTTAATACTGGTAAATTAAAGTTTACACAATTTAGTACAAAAGATGGTCAATTAGTATCAGTAGGTAGATTAGAAGAATTACTTAATGGTGTTAAAGCTAAACCTATTATTAGAACACCTACAAGGTCATCTACTAAAACTAAAGTTGTTAGTGATCAGCCTTTATTTGGTGAAACGAATAAAAGAGAATTAAGAATGCTAGAGATGGCTTTTGGTACTAAGGAAGATACTTATACAAAGCTTATACAATCTATACCTGCACCAGGCCAAGTATTATTCTCAGGCGGTGCTAAGTATAACCGTAAAAAGGGTAGATACAAAAGAGGTTTACCGAAAACAGAGGAAAATATTGAGTGGTTTGATTCAGTAAACTTTGGTTCTAAAGGTGGTTATTCAGATTTAAACATACAACTAACTGCTGCTCATGAATATGCTCATAGAATTGATTATAGAGTTTTAGAAAACTTAATAAAAGATGATGAGAAATTTAAAAAACTTATTAAAGGTTTTTCTACTGATAAATTTGTTAGATCACAAAAAAGTCAATTAGGTACACCTAATGGAATACAAGTAAAACTTAAAAGCGTTGATGGTTATGATAATAATGTATTTGAGCCTACAACATTTTCAGAGATTGCTGTAGATGAGATAGCTAAAGATTATAATGGTTTAAGATTAAATGTTGGTACAAGAAGAGCTAGTACTATTAATGCTAGTAGACAAGCTCAAAGAGGTTTAAAAGATGTAGTTAAGAATCCTACTGATAGAGCTGAGGTTAGTAAATACTATGCTGACTTAACTAAAAAAGAGAAAAGTCTACCAGGTGTTAGTGATGATGATCTTTACTATTATTTACAAGAAAATAGAAAAGAGAATTCTATATTTGCCCCACCAACTGCTGAAGATCTTTATATATTTAAAAAGAAAATAAATGATAAAATGATGGTAACTACTCCAGGTCAAAAAGGTTATGATCTTGATTTTAATTTAACATTTAATGATTATGTAGGTGCTATTTCTAGAAATGAAATAGGATATGGTCATGATTTATCATACTATTTAGATCGTAAAAAACTTGGTTTTCTTGATGATGGTACTCCGCTTTCGGATACTATGGTTAAAGAATCTTATGCTGAGTATGTTGCTACAATGAAACACCCTGATATCAAGATTAGAAAAGTTGAGATTGCATTAATGAAACATTATGCACCGAATACAACTAAGGCTTATGATACAATAATGGAAAGGTTAGGTGAGATATATGATTAATAAAAACAGTCCTTTTATACTGAATGAATATATCACTGAAAGTGAAAAGCTTATTGAAAGTTATTTAAAAATAAATAAATTAAAAAAATTTTATTTTGATAGATTTCATATAAGTCGTTCTTTACAATTTATGAAACGGTTAGTTGAAATATTAACTAACTGCGTTAATGAAAAAAGAGCAATGACTAAAAAAGAAAGAGAAGAATTCTACCCCGTTGATGAAGATATGGATCAGGTAGATATATAAAAAGAATTTATATTTTGTTTATAAGTATAGATTCATTAATAAATATAACAAGGGCCGTGTCCCAAGGAGTAAATAATGAGTGAAGAAATAAAAGTACAAGAAGACACTAAAGTAGAGGAAACTAAAACAGATCAAACAGATATTAAAAGCATGGTTGATGCTGAAGTTTCTAAAGCTATTAAAAACATTAAATCTAATTTAGATAATGCATACCAACAAAGAGATGAGGCCTTAGCTAAAGTTGCTGAAGCTGAATCACAAAAACAAAAAGCTGAGATTGAAGCCTTAGAAAAACAAGGTAAACACTCAGAAGTTATGCAAATGAAAATAGCCGAGATGAGTGCTAAGCTTGAGACTTATGAACAAAAGAACACAGAATTAAGCAGAGATAACGCTGTGCGTTCTCAACTTAACTCTTTAAATTTCAAATCTGATAAAGCAGCTAAAATGGCTTATCAAGATATCGTAGGAAGTTTAAAGAAAGATGCTACTGGAAATTGGGTTCATGAAAATGGACTAAGTATTAATGATGCTGTGTCATCATATGCTAAAGACGATAACAATGCGTTTTTATTTTCAGTTAAAGCAAATGCGGGTACGGGTATTAACCCTGCTAAACCCGCTTCAGGAAACAATCCTGTCAAATCTATAAAAGAGATGTCAACTGATGAACTACTTGCTAATATAGAAAAGGGTAACATTAAAGTTGACGGAGACTGGGCTGAATAAGCTTAATCTTTTATAATAATAACCGAGGCAATTATGCCTCAATAATAATAAAAGGAAAAAAACAAATGACTGTAACAAGTTCAAATTTTAATAACATTGCTAAGGCAATTTCTGCTTACGCTCAAGCTGAAAGAGCTGATGCTGCGTTATTAACTTCAACTGCTTTAGTTGGTTCTGACGCTAGAATTACTGATTCAGGTGAAAATTACACAGGTACACTAAGATGGTTAGATTTTGCTGATCCATCAACTTCTTACAAACAATCAGAGACTATTACTGATGCTAACATTAACTTAATGTCTGCTTCAAACAAGTCTGCGGTTTATGTAAAAAACATTGATCACGTTGGTGCTCAAGAAGCTTCAATTCAAAAACTAGTATCTAAAGTAGATGGTTTATCTTACTTAGGTTCTCAATTCGCTGCTGTAAGAGCAAGAAGAGAAGACCTACAATTAAGATCTATCTTAAATGGTGTTTCTGATAAAATTTGGGGTGCTACTGCTATTGGTGCTTCTGATTCAGAAGCTGTTGTAGGAACTTTTGGTTACTACACTGGTTCAGATTCAGGATCTAACCCTTCAGCGTTATTTGCAACTGAAACAAATGCTAATAAAAGATCTGCTTTCTTCGATAAACTATTTGATGCAATGACTGCAATCAAAGGTGAATACGAAGAGCCTTTTTACTACCTAGTAGTTGACACTGCTACATACAACATTATGAGAAAACAAAACGTTCTTGATGTTGCACCTGTAGTTGATGGTAACTTTAGTTTTAATACTGTTATGGGTGGTAAAATTAGATTAATTATTAACAACCAAGTACTAACTGCTAACATGCCTGTAGGCTTAAAGGTATCTTACCTTGCTAAACCTGCTGCGTTCCATTACAGCGAAATCGGACAAGTTAACCCAACTGCGGTTGATAGAAACGAACTAGCAGGTAATGGTGGTGGAGCTGTTACTATCCTATCAAGATGGGGTAATATCATGCATCCTAAAGGTTTCTCGTGGGCGGGATCTGCAACTGCATACCCTGCAAACATTGACCTAGCTGATGGTGCTTCATGGACTGTTCATGCTACTAACGTTAACCAAATGGGTATATTCCCTATATTCCACGGTTAATTATTATAACTATTAGATACGGAGAAATATAATGGCTTTACAAAAAGGAACTAATTCATTTGTTAGTGTATCAGAATCTGATGAATATTTTGAAAATAGATTGAACTCAGAAAACTGGTTCTCTAATGATGCGTTAGTAGAACAAGCTTTAGTAACAGCCACTGGAATTCTCGATGACATGGATTGGGGTGGAACGGCAACGCCTACCGCCTCATATCCGTTATCGTGGCCTAGAGATATTACATATTATGATAATAAATCAGGCTACTATACAGATTTAGAAGATGATAGATCTACTACTTCTGAAGGTACTATTCCAGGAGATATCAAAAAGGCGACTTTTGAGTTAGCACTTCATTTATTAAACAATATGAAGACACAAGAAAGTAATGCTTCAGGTGAGAATAAGGTTAAAGATTTAACTGTTGGATCGGTAAGATTAATATTCGATATAAACAGTGGAGTTAAAAACTTTAAAGAATTACCTGATAGTATTGTTAATTTGTGTAATAAATATTTAAATGAAGTATCTAATACTTTATCACGTGGTGTAAGAGTTAGTGGAGGTGCTTAATGAGTTTTAAAACACTTATAAATAGTAACGTCACTAACGCATTTTCATTGGTTGGAGATCTAGCTACTGATGTACAGTTTACTAATATAACCGTTACTGGTTATGACTTTGGTAATCAAACTGTTAATTCAACAACTATATCACCTATTACCATCAAAGGTATTATAACTAAAAGTTATAGAACTAATGATGATAAGCCAAGAATAAATGCTGATATAATATTAAAATCTTCTGATATTGATTCTAAGATTATTGACAATTATGATTCTGTCATATTTGGCGGTAATACTTATTCAATTAATAAATATGAGGATAATGGTTTTATCATAAACATTGAAGTAGGAAGGGAAGGTTAACATGGCAACAATATCACAACTATTAACGTCTGTTGAAAATCTTTTCACAACTACTGAATGGACATCGCATAATATAAAAGCATTTCCCGCAAACTACCAAGGCGAATTAAACGCTGATGAGTGGATTCGGGTTAGTGTATTGCCTTTTTCTTCAGAGTTAGTTTTTAATACTGATGTATCTGCTAACGGTCAAGTAGTGTGTCAAATTTTTGTACCCTCAGGTGCAGGAATGAAACGTGCTTACGAGATTGCTGATATATTAAAAAACTTACTAGATCGGAAAGAAATTTCTGGGTATCTGCAAACAACTAATAGCTTTATAACAACAATTGGAGTTGACGAAAAAGATTCAAGTTTATTTAACGTGAATTATACCGTCAATTTCATTTCAATTTAACCAATATAATATAAGGAAACAATACAAATGGCTCTAATAAGTAATATAGGTGCAGGTATTTTTACAACTTTGAAATTCAAAGCTGATTCAAGTTACACATTACCAACTTCAGATTCATCTCACCAGGCGTTTATCGCAGGTGGAACAGGTGATTTTGATGGTTCTACTGAAGTAACTTCAATCAGAGAATTTCCAAGCTTTGGTAAACCCGCTAATATCGTTAACGTTCCTCAGTACGGACAATCTGTAAGTTCTCAAATACAAGGACAAGCTGATGCTCCTACTATGGAATTCACAGTTAACTATGTACCAAGTGTACATGCTGCTATTCAAGCATTAGTTCAAGACGGTAACACTTACGTGTTCCAAATTGATGTTAAGAATGCTGAGACTGGTGATAACGGTGCATTTTACGTAAAAGGTTCTTTTGCTTCATTTGAAGTAACTCCTAGTTTAACTGATTCAAATCAGGCTACTATAACTATGAGTACTCAAGGTGACTACAAAGGCCCGTTTGCTGACGCATAATAAATAAAATTTTGTGGTGGGGACTAATATCCCCATCATATTAATTTAATATAGGATAATAAAAAATGGATAATAATAATAAACCATTTAATAAGTTTTACGTTTTAAGGATAACGTCATTACATATTAAAAAGGCTATCGACACATCTATTCGTAAAACATACGATAGAATGAAAGACGTAGAAAATAAAAGCGAAGTATTCGAGACACTTGACGTGTTACATAAGGTAAGAAAACTTATGGAAGACTTTGAATCTAATAATAAACATTTATATAAAAAGCCTGAAGATAATACGGCTGAAGTAAAGGAAGAAAATGAAACACATAAAACTACTTGATATAACTAAAAAGGTTACATTTTTAAAACAAGAAGTTGAGATAAGACAACTTACAGTTAAAGGTGTACGAGACTTACAAACAACCTTAGATAAACACAAGGATGATGTAACTGGATTATCAACCCTAAGTGCTATATTTAAATCAACCGTTGTTGGTGCTGAGGATATGAAAGATAAGGATTTTGAAAACTTTCCTATAACTGCACTTACAGAATTATCAAATGAAATTTTAGTTTACAATGGTCTAGGTGCTAAAGATGATAAGGGTGATAAGTTGGGGAAGACGAGTTAGTAGACTATGAGATGGCCTTTCAATTAGGTATAACTTTAAGAGATTTACATGCTATGCCATTTAATGAATATAATGGTTGGCATAAATACTTTCAAGAAAGACCTTATGGTTGGCGAGATGATCATAGATCTGCTATAATAGCTCAAACTACTTATCAAGGTACTAAACCTTTAAATGTTAAAGATATATTTCCATCTTTAAAGTTATTACAAGATAGTGATGCTGTACAGGCTAATAAGAATAAAGTGGGCTTCGAATCTTTGAAGTCTATGGTAAATAAAAAATCTAAAACATAATAGATATGGCGGATAAAACCGCCTATCTCTTAAGGAGTATATATGAGAGATACTAAAAAACTTGAGGCATATACAAAAGCCTCTAAAAAGAATTTAAAAGAAAAAGATTTATTTAAGAATCTTAAAAAGGAAGTGAACATTGGTGGTAATGGAACACAAAAATATAGAATTAAAAAAGGTATTAATAAAGGTAAAGTGATATGACAATAACTGTAATTAATTTAAAATCATCTATAGCTAATCTTCAAAAAGATATTGATGGGGCGATTGAAAAGCAATTAAGAGCTAGGGCCTTAAAGGCTTTTGCTGATGTTAAATTAATGACTCCTGTTGATACTGGTCAAGCAAGGAATTCTTGGTATATAGGATATACTGAAACATACTTTACTGGTGAACAAGGTAGTACATCAAATGTAACTATACTTGCACCTAAAGATAAACCACAAGAGATTATTGTAACTAATGGTGTTACTTATATTCAATTTCTTAA
>Ga0206123_10001152_pt1 | contig 25304 bp, 22 predicted proteins | sample Helgoland_Spring_2_FD_160086 | JGI IMG/M metagenome (GOLD analysis project Ga0206123, IMG submission 160086) | Pelagic subsurface seawater microbial communities from Kabeltonne, Helgoland, North Sea - Helgoland_Spring_Bloom_20160316_1 | ecosystem: Environmental > Aquatic > Marine > Epipelagic ...
TAAAGAATCGTTAGATAAATTGGATACTATTACTAAATTAAATAATATAGTTACAAAAAAACAAGAGGACTATACTACCAAACTTAATTTTAAAGAATCGTTAGATAAATTGGATACTACTACTAAATTAAATAATATAGTTACAAAAAAACAAGAGGACTATACTACCAAACTTAATTTTAAAGAATCGTTAGATAAATTGGATACTACTACTAAATTAAATAATATAGTTACAAAAAAACAAGAGGACTATACTACCAAACTTAATTTTAAACAATCGTTAGATAAATTGGATACTACTACTAAATTAAATAATACTGTATTAAGTATAAAAAATAGATATATTATTAAACAGAATTTTAAAAAAACATTAGATACATTAGAAACTATAAATGAGGAAGAGGTTATTTTATTACACGAACCTATAGATAAAGAACAGACTACTTTACCCCTACACCATAAATCTCCAGATAGTATAATAGAATCAGAAATAAATAAGTCATCCAATGGATGGTGTTCTATATCATAATAATTCATTATCGTAACATAAATATTGAATATTTAGCGGACTTGTTCGTCCCATACGTTGACCTCTTCCTATAATTTGTTTTTCTAAATCATTTGTCATTCGGTGGTAAATAACAATATCACTTGTCATTTGTAAATTAAGTCCAGAACCATAATGTTTAGCATTTAATAATAATACTTTTATTTTATTGTTAGTATAATTTTCAATAATATTAGTTATTCTTCCAGATGAACCAGATAATTTACTGTATGTAATATTTTTATTTGTTAATTCACTACTAATTTCATTAAATGAATTTTCATATTCTGAAAATACTAAAAATCTTCCGGATGGACTTTTAATGATTAAATCTATTAATGATTCCAATTTAGTTGGTAATTTAGATTCATTCGTATCTATAACTTCAGAAGTTATAGCGGTTAATTTGCTCAATGTTAAATTTTTAGTACGACATAATGGACATTCGTTGGATGGACTATAATGTATTGCTTGTGCCATACAAGTTAAACAGAAAACATTTTTACAACAAGGTGTAAGACACGGAGATGTTATTTTTTGACTGCAAATTGGACAATCTTTATCTGATATATTTGTTATTCTCGATTTTAATGAATCTAGTTTAAATTTAATAGTATCATATTGTTCTTCAAATACTTTTATAGATTTTATTAAACTACTTTTGGTAGATTGTTTTGAGTCATATATTGATGTATTTCCGTTCAGTTCCTCCGATTTTGTGGCTTTATATGCAATTAAATCATCTAATGTATTAGGTGGACCATCTTTACTCAGCAACTCTTCTTCTGTTGATTTAATCGAATCTTTAATTTCTTTTCTTTTAATTTTTAAAGTTGCCAATTCATTTACAACTGTATCCAAAAGCTGTTTTTTTTCTTTTAGTAGTAATGATTTATTATTAAATTCAGTATTTAATGTATGCAATACAGCATCTACAATATTTTTTTCGGATGAAATATTACATCCAACTTGATGAATAGCAGATGTTAAATCCCCAGCATTTAATGCGTTAATTACTTCTGGAAGAGCAACACCTTGTAAAGCTTTTAATTCAGGTGGCGTGTAACAACTAATTTTATATTCTATAGGTTCGGGTAAATTAAATGAATTTTTTACAAATAAATCTTTATTTTTAAGATAAATATCTTGAATAAAGTTACTATAATTTTTACCATAATTGGCTGTTAAACTATCTTTAATAAAACCAGAACCTTTAACTCCATTAATAATAACTTTTCCAGCATAATAATCTTTTTTACCGTATGGTTCTAACAAATCTTCTATAGAAGATGTTATTAACCAATTTATTTTACCATACGCATATTTACATCTAGGTATTTTAATAGAATTTGCTTCGTCCATTATAACTCTTTGGAATGTAGGTCCTTTATAGTGAACGCCTGTCGATAGTTTATATTTTCCGAATTTTACTATATTTTCTTTTATAGAATCTATACTAATTTCTTCTAATTTCGTTTTAAGAATTTGTAGATTATCTATAAAATAGTCATCATAATTGTTAAGTTTTAAAGAACTCCAACAGGGAGACATTGTGCTTTTTAAATCTGTAAGTAAATTATCTATATTATTTTCTACAATATTTTTTGAGTAATTTATTCCGGGAGGATATTTACTATAAATAGCTGTCATAAAATCATTATATCTGGTTGATTTAACTATTATAGTATTATAGTTACCAGCTTCTAAATTTTGAAATGAAAATTTACTGATATCTTTATTGGTAGATATGCCATAATAACTTAGTGATGTGGTTGTTTTAACGTAAGTTATCCACTGATTATAAATCCCATGAGGTATAACAATTAAATTTGTTTTAAATTCTATAGTAGGTTCTAAAACAAGTCCTTTAAATGATGAATATTTAGTAACTTTATATTTTAACTTATTACTAATAGTATTATTAACTAATGGGGAATGAGATATTAATGCTAATATATCGATAGATTTACCTGATCCAACCTTATCACCTAAACAGAATAAATTTATTCCTGAAGATACTCTATATGTTATATTTTCTTTTTCTAACATTTCATATAATAAACGTTTCTGGTGATATTTTAAATTAATTTTCATATTGGCAGGAGTTTCTATAATAGGTCCTTCTGGATTAATATTACCATTTTTTATATTTTTAATCACTTCTTTAAAAGTAAACTCTGTATGATAGGGCTCATCATCCAATATGCTTACTTTAATAAGAGATTCTACTGGTAAATTGGCAGTTTCTGTTTCCATCATTATTATTTTATATATAATATATGAATTATATTCAAATTTTTATATTATACGAACATATAAAATTATTTAAATTATAATAATTTTATAGTAGATTATTTACTATAAAATATTTACTATAAAATATTTACACATTATAAAAATCTCGACAGATTTAGGTTTGATTTATTATTTAATACAGACTTTTCTAAAGCTAATACTAATAATTATTTTAGTTTCTTATTTCATATTAATAAAAAATAATATTATTTTAATTTTAATATTATTATTTTAGTAATAACTTATCGAAATGGAGGTGAATAGAGAATGCCGCCTTGCGACCATAGTGCGTTAACACCACGAGCGATACCTATTGGTGTATTAACACCTATATTGCGTTCGAAGCTTTCACTATAGTTACCTACTTGCTTGATGATCTGGTAAGTCCAGTCAGGAGTCAGACCTACATATTCATGAGTGGAACCTGAACGACCCATTAAGCGCTCACGCTCTGGATTATTAGAAACCATATCAACAGTTGCACTAGTAACACCTATTTCTTCAGCAGTAATCATAGCGTTAAGAGACCATCTTACTATGTTAAACCACTGGTCGTCACCTTGGCGAACAACTGGGCCTAAAGGCTCTTTAGAAATGATTTCTGGAAGTACAACATGCTCTGAAGGATCGTTAGCACCTGCACGCATTGAATATAGACCTGATGCGTCAGTTGTTAGAACGTCACAACGTCCAGCGTCGTAGTTAGTTAGAGTTTGGGCATTCGTATCAGAAACAACTGAGTTGTACTCGATACCGTTTGCTTTACCCCAGTCAGCTAGGTTTAATTCAGTAGTAGTACCTGCTTGAATACAAATAGCAGCTCCACCTAATTCCATCGCACTGGAAACACCGAGGGATGACTTAACCAAAAAGCCTTGTCCATCATAGTAGTTAACACCTGCAAAGTTAAGACCTAAACTTGCGTCACGTGTAATTGTCCATGTAGTGTTTCTAGATAACATATCTATCTCTCCCGACTGAAGTGCTGTAAATCTTTCCCTAGCTGTTAATGGTACAAATTTCACTTTTTTAGCATCTCCTAACGTGGCGGCCGCAACCGCCCGGCATACATCTACGTCTATTCCAGTCCAAGTTCCTGAAGAATCAGCACTAGAAAATCCAGCCAAGCCAGTAGATACACCACAACTTACATATCCTTTAGCTTGTATATCTGAAAGGGTAGATATACCTTTTGCTGCCGATTTTTTACTCACATTTGTTAAAGAGTTAGAATATTTAGTAGATTTAGTGTATACTTCAGGGCGATTATTTAAAATTGTTTTTCCTAATAGGGCTGCGGCTAATCCGGCGATTATTTTATTTTCTTTTTTCATATATTATACTCTAAGAAAATAATTTCATTTAGGAAATTTTAATTTCCGGAATTAATAAGTAGAATTATAGTATAATTAATTCTACTTATTAACGATATACACCTGCATATTTCTCAACTAAGCTAATATTACTCTTAGTTATAAATCCGGGTCCAGAGTTAATTGCACCAGAAGGCCACACACCATATCTTGACAGGTTGGTCAAGAAAACGACTGGTAGGTAACCTTGTAGGTATGGCTGTTGATCAATAGCAAATGAAATTACGTCTGCCTTAACAGCAGCAGCAATTTCACCTGACATGTCAAAAGTTCCAAAATAGATATCACCTGAACGCCCCATATCATCTAAAGCTGAAAGAGTTGGGTGAGCAGAAGTTGGACCTAAAGTAAGAATGGCATCTGTATCAGGATGTGATCTCAGATGAGCCATCACTTTATTTTTTATCTCTGTTGGATCTTGTCCAGAGTCAATCATTTGATTACCTAGATCTACACCAAGTGCGTCAGCATAACCCTGACAGCGATCAACCGAAACTGGATGGGTAAAAAAATGATTAACACATAAAAACTTAGTGGCTCCAGCAGCCTTCGCTCTTTTACCCGCACCAAACCCCGCATCATACTCCGGTTGACCAATGTGTGCTAATGCTCCTAGCATTTCAGATTGCTCACGAGTTCCAGCGTTGATTGTAACAACAGGAATTCCCTTTGCGATTGCACGAGTAATAGGACCTTTTAGAACATCATAATCAGCAATTGTTACAATAATTCCATCAGGGTTGCTTGCTGCAGCCTGATCAATAATAGGTGCCATATCAGCTAGATCACCAGTAGTAGGGTTACGGTAATCTACATCAACACCCATTTGTTCGCTTGCAATTTCAATAGCATTTTTAATTGTGTTCCACCATGAATCCGAATCTGGAGCGTGACTTACTAGAACAAACTTCTCTCCATCCGTTTTATTGTTCCTACTTGTTAAAGAGTTAGAATATTTAGTAGATTTAGTGTATACTTCAGGGCGATTATTTAAAATTGTTTTTCCTAATAGGGCTGCGGCTAATCCGGCGATTATTTTATTTTCTTTTTTCATATATTATACTCTAAGAAAATTTCTATAAAATTAAATTAAATTAAATTAAATTTAATTTAATTTTATCTAAAAAAAAATCTTTACATATATTATAAATATGTACGATAGAATTAAAAATCCAGTGACTAATAGATTTGTAAAAACTAATTCAAAACAAGGACAGCAGATTATTAATAATTATTTTACATTGTTTCAATCTGGAGGTGTAAATCCACATACTAAAGAAAAATGGAGTAGTTATGATTGTAACTACAACTCTGAAGATGATTGTTATGACCAAGGAGGTGTTAATTGTAAATGGGTTAACAAAACGGATAAAAAAAAAGGATACTGTAGAAAAACCCAAAGTTCTTCACGAAAAAGAGGCCAAAAAAATTGGAAATTACTACAAAATAAATTAAAAACAAGCAAAACTGATACTATAAATAAATTAACGAGAGAAGAAGTACAAAAATTATTATATGATTATGAAAAAGCTATAGGTGACGATGAGTGGAAATATTCGGATATATATGGAAAATTAAAAAATTTAGAGTATGAAGCTGGGTATAAGAGCGCATTTTCAGGAGACCCAATTGATAAATATACTCATAATGCGGAAGATGTAGTATGGTTTCAGGCCAGTGATAAATTAGCTGCCCATTTTAAATATGGCGATTCTTTAGAATAAATTATAATTTAATTAAATTAATTCTATGAATAATGTTTTTTATTATAATAATTTTTCCGAATTAATTATAATATAATTGTAATTGCTGAAATAATTCATAGCCTACATAGCCATCAGCTACAAGCCCAATGTCAGATTGAAATTGTCGTGTCGCTTTGCGTGTCTTTGGTCCTATCATTCCATCAGGAGTGCACTTATCATAGCCTAATAAATCCAAAGTATTTTGAATTTGCATAATGTCTTCTTTACTAAGAAGAGGCTCATCAATATATTTAGCATTTAGCTTTTCACCTCCGTTAAGTATGTCCGATAGGTAGGCAACCGAAAGAGCATAAAAAATAGATCTATTCCATCCCATAGTTGCATCTAAATTTCGACGATTCCATCCCATAATTACATAGGGTTTATTGTGGTAAAACATATACTTAAAAATAATGATATAGAAATAACCTATTTATGCACTAATAAATCGATACAAGGACTTGGAAGATTTTTAATAGGATTAGTTATTTTTATATATAGAAAAACAGAATATAATAGGTTATTGCTAGAAATAGACCAAGGATATATGAATGTAGGAGGCTATTGCTTATATAGAAAAATGGGGTTTATAGTGGATGAAACACTCTATAATCAAAAACCATATATATTCGATCCATTATCGTTACCAATGAGATGGGAAACTAAAGAGGATTATTTAAATGGCTCTACGGATGATATATTATGTAAATTAGAACATGATGTACAAATAGAGGCAGCTATTAAAATGTATTTAGACTATATGCTTAAAAATTTTGTAGGTAAAAAGAAAGAAACAAATGGTAGATGGAAAACTATAATGAAAAAATCGTTGGAACATAAGGATATGGACCAGAAAAAATTACAAACAATAGTGAAGAAATATTTAATAGATAAGTTTGCTAAAGATATTGATACTATTTTTAATCCTAATATTGAGAAGAAAACAATAACAGAGACAGATATTTTTGGATTTTATGATAGAAAAAACTGTCACTTTTAATACTTGATAAGTGTTTTATAATAGATACGTTACTGAGATTCTTTTTGAATTAGATAGTCAATGACTTCAAAAATTTTCTCTGAACTTCCAGCACTAGTTCCATTAACCATATATTTACCATTTACAATAAAAGCTGGGACTCCAGGAATACGATATTTATAAGTATTAGCCTTTGCCTTATTAACAGCAACTTTTACTGGGAATGAGTTATAAACTTTATTGGCCTTTTCTTCATCAACGCCATTTAGAGTAAGCCAAGTAACAAAATCTTGTTGATTAGAGAACTTTAATTTCTGACGATGGATTGCATCAAATAGTGCGCCGTGCAATCTCTCAAGTTCTCCTAATTCTTCTAGCACGTAATAGAAATTAGCACCATATTCCCATCCAGGAAAAACTGCTGGCTGACGAACAAATTGTGCAGAACTATTCATTGTTTTAAGCCAATTATTAAGCAGAGGCTGAACCGAAAAACAATGAGGACAAAAATACCAGCTAAGTTCTCTGACCTCAACCTTATTCCCAGTTTCAGTTTCTACAGGCTTACCTATAACAGTATAATTTTTACCAGCAACAAACTCAGTTTTTTTACTAGATTTAGAGTGTACATTTAATTTTTTGTTTAATACAGATGACCCAAATAATGTTATAACTAATCCAACAATTATTTTATTTTCTCGTTTCATATAATTATAATTAGAAAATAATGTCTAATTATAATTTAATAAATTATTTAATAAATTATTTAATATATTCTATTAATTCTTCATATGAATCTAACGATGCGTTATAATATATAGTTAGATTCATATGAATAAGATATAGTTAAATTTATATGGAATAAGTATTATATGGAATAAGTATTATATGAAATAAGTATTATATGGAATAAGTATTATATGGAATAAGTATTATATGGAATACATAGTAAACCAAGTGTGATTAATATGTCTGCTATATTAAATCTGTATTTACTAAATGGATAAACAGGTATATTAATATAATCTGTCACATATCCATTTATACTTCTGTCCAATAAATTACTTACTGAACCCAAAATTACCGCCAAATTTTTATAATATAATACCAGGGGAAAAATACATATATGAATATAAATATTATAGTGTTTTAATCTAGGACTAGATAATAAAGAAAAATTAAACCCATAATTTTTAGATTTAATAGAGTCATCAATAAATAGTTTACAAATAATATCTAAAGTAAACAATAAATAGAGAGCCATATTTAGATGAAGTATATATTTAGCTTGTGAAAAAACCATCATTGTAACGATACTGATGATTATATTTTTAATATCGAACGAATCTCTTAAAAACTCAAAGTATATTCTAATTATAGAAGTTAGTATTATAAATAATATAACTGGTACATCAGGATTTATTAATTTTAATAATAAATAGGTAACAGGGCCTTGTAGAATACCCTCGTATAGTTGAATATAATTCGATGACCTAGAATTAGTGTAATGTTCTGAATTATAATAATTTCCCATTCTTATTAAAAAATATAACGCAGGAAAATAATAGGAAAGATAGTTTACAATTTTAAATGAATCGCAATAATTTGATATTAAACATAGATAGAAAAAACTTCCAAATAAGGCACCATGGGAGGCGTTTCCTTCCCACGTATTTCTAAATATTTTTTGGAATAATTTAGACCCAATAATGGTAATTATTAACCAAAAAAATGAAATATAATCTATATCTATAGAACATACGTTACTTTCGGTCTGTAAACTTTTTAAACCTTGGCAGCAACACAGCCACCCAATACTCATTAATAATCCATAAATATTCATTTATATAGTAATAATTCATTAATTTTAAATACTTTTTAATATTATTTTATATTATTATTTTATAGTATGAAATTTAAAAGTTTACTCAGTATTGCTTCAGCGGTTGTTATTATTAATAATTATACGAAACAAAGTAATAGTCGTATTTTTATAAATTTAGCCAAAAATGATGGTATTTTTGCTCATCTTCAAACAACCAAGGGGGAAATTATAGTTGAACTGGCCTATAAAAAAGCGCCTCTTACTGTCATCAATTTTATAGCACTTGCAGAAGGTACTAAAAAAAGTAATAAGGATATTGGCGTTCCTTTTTATAATGGAATATCTTTTCATAGAGTAATAGATGACTTCATGATTCAAGGTGGAGATCCAAAAGGAGATGGCACTGGTGGACCTGGGTATAGATTTGCAGATGAATTTACTGACTTAATGCATGACAAACCTGGAGTCCTATCAATGGCTAACTCTGGACCAGCAACGAATGGATCGCAATTTTTTATTACTCACGTGCCTACTCCATGGCTAGATAGAAAGCATACCGTTTTTGGTCATGTCGTCGAGGGCATGAACGTTGTAAATTCCATTCAAAAAGGTGATACTTTGGAGACTGTGATAATTAAGCGTAATGGTGACAATGCAAATGAATTTATTGCTAATGAGGGCTCATTTAATGATCTTCTAGCAAAAGCAAATGAAGGAATTATTGAACAACAAGCCTTGCGACAAGTTGACTTTGAAGACTTTGCAACTTCCACTTATCCAGATGCTACAAAAAATGATTTGGGTTACTTCACAAGAATTAATAAGAAAGGTGATGGCAATCTGGCAAATCAAGGTCAGCTTGTTTCAGTAGATATAGCACTCAAAGCTAACAGTGGACAAGTAATGCGTGCGCCAGGAAGCCCAATTGACTTCACACTTGGAAGCGGCGAGATAATTAGGATTGTTGAGGAAAACACTCAAGCAATGTCCATTGGAGAAGAGCGCACTATTATTGCTACATATGAATATGTATTTGGTGATGCTCCTAGTGGAAATATACCCCAAGATTCATTCATAATATTTGAGCTAATTTTAATTTCTGCAAAGGATAAGTAAAATAAATAAATTTTAAATTAAAGTAATAATTAAATATTTTTATAATATATATATAAATGTATTCTAAAATTAGTAATCCAATAACAAATCGTAACGTTAATATATATTCTAAAAAGGGTAATTTAATCCTAAAGAAATATTTAACGAAGCTTTCAGGTGGTTCATCAAAGTCTAATGATAATTTTTTTGATATGTTAGAAAAATTTCAGGGTGAACGAATGGACGATCAGCGGTCAAGTCATATAGTTTCAAAAATAGAACCTATTAAAGCAAGTACGATAAAATGCGGTAATAAATTAGGTAAAAAAATAGGAGAAGGAACGTATAAAACCGCATATGTTACAAAATGTGTAAAAAAAATATGGGGTTATGAAGGTGAATTTAGTAAATCATTTAAGGAAACAGATTGCAAAGATAGCACTATATTACTTACAAATGAAAAAAATGAAAATTTTCTTAGAGAAGTTGATCTACAACAAAAGTCAAAAAGTCCAGTAATATTTAAATATGGCAAATGTAAAGATAAAAAATATAATTATAAAATAGAGGAAAGATTCGATGAAGACTTGTTTGATTGGTTAGACTTTAATATTGATAAAAAAATATCGATTATGGATAATGAGGAATTACTAAATAATTTTAAACACGTATTTAAACAAGTCCTTTATCAACTTAGAAACTTACACGAAAAAAATATTTCTCATTTAGATATTAAACCAGAAAATATTATGGTTAAATATTATAAAGATTCCAGAAAAATAAAAAAAATGGTATTAACAGATTATGGATTCGCATCTGAATTTCCATCAAAGATTAAAGGCACTCCAAATTATATAGATCCAGATATTATACATAAAAGTATACTAACATTAAAATCTGATATTTATTCATTAGGAATTACATTATTAGTAAGTTTACTAAACTCATTAGGGTCATTTGGGGTAAGTGATAAAGTACCATTTAATGAAGGATTGTATGAAATTATAAAATATTGTCCAGAACCATCAGAATCTATAGAAAATTGGATATCTGAATTATTTTATCCGAATAATAGAAAAGATCCTATATTTTTAGATTTATTATATCATATGTTAATGTGTCCAAGAAAACATAGATATGATATAAATCAAGTAATTTCTCACGAATGGTTTAATACCGATAGTTCTACTGTTTAAGTTTATTAAACATTAATACTTTAATGAAAATAATTATAATATTATAATATATAATATGTTATTGTATAGTATAGAATTTTTACTTATATATTTTTTTATGATTTCTTGTACTACACCTTCACCCGTTAATGAAACTGGTAAAGCTAAAGCAAATTGGGTATGGGATTAATAATTATAAATTTGATATTTTATATATATAATATAGATATATTATAGATATATAAATGAAGGGTAAGGGTATTATAACTATATTATCTCCTAAATATGATTACGCAATGATTACTACTAATGATAATCTCAATGATAAATCTATTGAAATAGAAGGTTTTAATAATATTGGGAAAGTATTCACTGGAGATGAGGTTAGTACAGATGGAGAAACGTGTGCATTGTTAAAAAGTAATGTTAATAGATTTAAAATAGTAGGAATATTAGAGTTATATTCAAAATATAAATATGCTCCAAATAAACGAGGAATGGAACGCTTTAAATTTATCCCAGTTTCTAAAAAATATCCTGAATTTTTGGTAAGTACTAAACTAAAAAGAAAATATACTAAGAATATTTTAATAACCGTTAAATTTTTAGAATGGACAGATAAAATGCCTTATGCTGAATTAGTGGATGTTATAGGATATCCAATAATAAATAACTTATATGAGGGAATACTACATAAATTTAATTTAATCAATAAAAAAATAAAAATAACTAAAAAGATATTGGATAATTTAAAATCCTTGGATAAGGATAAGGATAAGGATAAGGATAAGGATAAGGATAAGGATAATTTAAAATCCTTGGATAACACAGACTATAATGATATTACCTGTGCGGATGTTTTCTCGATTGACCCAGAATCAACATTAGATATGGATGATGCTTTTAGTTTTAGTATAAAAAATAATATATGTAGAGTTGGTATACATATAAGTGATGTTGTAGGAACACTAAAACATTATGAATTAGATTATTTATTAACTAATTTATCAACAACAATTTATGCTCCACATAGAATACTTAATATGTTACCTGATATATTAAGTAATAATCTATTATCATTAGTCTATGGGAAAAAAAGATATGTTATAACATTATGGTTAACGATAGAAAACCATTGTATTATAGACTCTAGATTTGAGAAAAATATTATTATTAATAAAAAACGTTTAACATATGATAATTGTGAAAAATATCCCCATTATAAAGAGTTTTATAACATAATACATAATTTATGCTATAAGAATTTAATATTTGACGATTTTAATTCGCATAGATTGGTGGAAAAGTTAATGATTATTTACAATTGTGAATGCTGTGACTATCTTATAAAGAATTTAAAAACTCCCATATTAAGAAAACATCCTAAAACCTTAATTAATTTAGGGGAAGGAGAAGGAGAAGGAGAGAGGGAAGGAGAAGGGGGAAAAAATATACCACAAGAATTAAATAAATTTATTAAAATAATTAGTAATAAAGCTGCATTATATACTTTTGATATTAATAGTTATCATAGCGGATTAGAATTAATAAACTATGGTCATTGTACATCACCTATTCGACGATATGTAGATTGTTACAATCAATATTTAATACACCAAGTATTACATAATACGGCCGATTTGTCCAAATTACCTATAGATATAGATCATATTAATAATGAGTCTTCCTATATTAAAAAAGCAGAACGTATGTTTAATAAATTAAAATTAGCCAGTTATATATTGGACACTGGAACACACCATTTTAAGGGTTATATTTATGGGGTGCGAGAAAATAGAAAAATAGAAATATATATACCTGGGAATAATATCACAATCAGTAAAAAATTAATAGATAATAGAATTAATAATACATTGTATAAAGAAGGTGACAATATAACATTATTAGATAGTAGGGAGGAAGTTATTAAAATATACACTATGAATGTATTAATAGATATAGAAATATATGTTATCGAGAATAAATTAAATCCATACAATAAATTTATAATACAAATTTAATTTGTTGTACAAATTAAATAGTTTAATATTATAGTATAATAGTATAATATTATAGTATAATAGTATAATATGAGTTATAAAGAACTAATATATTTAATTGCTGAAAATATTGACTCACCCAATGATAAAAAGTTTATTATCGATAATATTGATAATATTACGCAGTCATTTATTTATTTAAATACAATCATCACTAAAATAAATACTATTCTTACAAAAAAAACAACTTATAATGAAAAAATAAAATGGATTAAAAAATTAGGTTTTAATAATGGAGAATCTAAACAAATTATTACAACACTTTCTAATAATATGTTAGGTGGGGCTGGACCTGAAGATCCAGAATTAGGACCCGGATTAAACGCAGATTCTACTGTAGAAACCTCTATGAATACTGCCATAGATTCGAATATAAATAAAATACCAGGTTTAATGTTAGCAATACCCAAAAATATTATCTATTTAGTATCTAATAGTTTAGAAAAACTTCGTTCATTGTTAATAGGAGATAAAATAACATCAAATGATTTTAAAACACCTTTGGATATTATATATATTTTTCTTTTTATAACAGCATCGTTACCTATAATAGGAATATTACCTGATTTTATTATAATTTGTCGGGCTTTTTCTAATAATAAAAAATTTTTAGCAGTTATCACTTTAATGACACGTTTTTTATCATTTTTTACACTTAATTTAGTTGATATTGGTATTATTTTTAAAATATTGTATGGTTTAGATCATTACTCATATATTAATTATTCAAAGGATTTATAAAAGATATATTTTGGTTAAATTAAAAAAATATTCTAATATAGTATAATGTATAAATTTATAATAAATCCTCAAACAAATAGAAAAGTAAATGTTAAAAGCAATCTTGGTATTAGAATTATTAAAAATTATTTAGGTGGTGGGGAAAAAATAAAATTATCCAAAAAAAAAAGTGTATATATTATTAATACTATTAATAAATTAGTTAATAATTTAATTAAAAAGTCTCCTATTCAAGAACTTATAGATGATGGGTCTGTTTCTATGTTAGATTTAGTAAAAATAAATAAATTTATAAATACTATACAAACCCAACTAATAAATCATACTGAATTGCCATCCAGTAATTCAAAACTGAACAAGAATATTGCCAATATATTAACTTTCTTAGAACCTGTCCAAAACTTTATTAAGAATTTTGAATCTGTTGTTTCAAAAAAACATAAAATAAAATATGGTGGTTTAGATACTAAACAGGTTATTATAGGTTGTTTGTTACTTGGAGTAATCGCAACATCCGTAGCCGCAGACCCTACTGGAATAACCGCAACCCAACTTGTTACCTCCACAAATGCAACCTTAACAGGCGCATTAACATCCACAAGTGTTATACCGACAGCATTAACAACACTTACTACAAATGTTATAGAAAGTGTAGGAATAGCTTCATTATTAAATATGACATATCGTCATTCCGATGAAAATTTATTTAACAAATACGAAGAAAAGGCTGGATCAGATGGGATTGTACATATATTTGACACATATGTTATTAAACACTTTAAAAAAAAAACAGGCTATAATGATGAATTAGATATGGGTAAAGCAATTGGTCATTTAAATATAAACAAAATAAAAATATTAGATAATGATGATTCCGCATTAACAATAACCTACGAAAAATTTAAATCAAATTTAGTACCACCCACAGGAACAACATATATAAGTAGTGGATGTGGTATGACACCTTCATTACCTATAACTGGTCCTTATATAAATAAAACGAATATACAGGGTCTATTAAGTGATATTCAAGAACTGCATAATAATTTTATTACCCATAATGATATTCACGATGCTAATATAGCTATTAAAAATGATGGAACATTAGCTTTTAATGATTTTGGATTATCAAAAATAATAACGGATGATACACTTAAATCTTTAATAGGATCAATTAAAAAAAATAAATTAAAAAAATTTATGAAAAAAATTTCAACTGGTAGTAATATTAATATTTTAGATGAACTAAAAAGATTAAAGCTTAAACATTATATAAAAAAAAATGATGTTGCTAATTTTGAGAAAATTCTTGAAAATATGGAAAATGTTGAGGTAGGACAGGAATGTGACTTAGCACAATTGCGGGGATTATTTCCAAAAAGCAATATACCATTAAATACAAAATTTAGTGAAAGATTAATAAAAAAACTACTTAGTTTAATTTAATATATTATCTGTAAAAATATAGTGTTATGTTCATTTACTTAAACATTACTAAAATTAATGGTATTATTTAAAAACTACTTAACTTATAATTAATAATTAATAATTTAGGGTTTAATAGTATAACATCAAAACAAATAATGAACTATAAAATAACACACCAATTCTTTCACGATTTTTATGAAATTCGTGATTTTAAAACAAAGTTAGATATTAGAATTAAAGATATAATCAAAAGAAATTTTCTTAAAACTAATAATACTGAATTTATGATTAATGAATATTTTGTGGAAATATTTTCCTGGAGTATTTTTACTAAAGAAATATTAGAAAGATTGGATAAACTAATATTTATTAATAATATAAAAGGAATAATTGACCCTTGTTGTGGTAATGCCTTTCATACATATTTATTTAATCAATTTCTAAATTTAAAGGTGTATAGTATTGATATACAGGATGAGCCCAATTCTTGGATGCCTATTACAGTAATGGATGGAAGAACATTTATTAAAAAATTAGATATTACAGAACATTTGGAAAATGCCTTATTACTATCTTGGGTAGATTATGAATCATTAAACTTAGATTTATTAAATTTATATCAAGGAAATTTAGTTATTAGTGTAGGTAATTATAAACAACACGGTGCTATACTTTATCCTCAAGAATTAGAAAATAAATTTAATTTAATAGACAAGTTTACCTTAGAAATGCCTTGGAATCTAACTGAAAGCATCGAAATTTATTATCGAAAATAATTCTTATGGTATTATCATTATATTTTGAATTATTATTCTAAGAATTTATAAATACCAGAATTTAAAATTTACGAAATTATAATTAAAATCTAAGAATATAATATAATATGAAGAACGGAGGGTTAGCACTTGGATTAGCAACTATATTGATGATGAAAAATAGATTAGAACAAAATGAACCTACAAAACCTATAGAAATTAATAGAGATTTAGATAATAATTTACAAGAAAGAAATTTACAACATAGAAATTTATTGCGTAGAAGAAAAGAAAAGCTTCGAAAAAAACCCCCAGTAAAAAAAATATATCCCAAGAAAGAAGAATCAACTCAAAATCGTACAAGTGGAAAACTATTTAACTCGTCTAATATTATTAACCAAAGTGTTCCTCCTGAATCCAAGCCTAAAAAAAAATCGAAATCAACAACTTTAGATGAATTAAATGTAGCATATTTTGAGGAGTGGCCAATGCCATTTGAGTATGCTAAACAAATTGGTGCGTATGAGGAAGCTGTAGGAATGAAGGTCAACTGGAAAGCATTCGGTACTGGTACAGCAATGTCAGCAGCAATGGCTTCTGGAGATATTCATATTTCAGTGAGTCAAGGTGTTCCACCATTTATCGTTGCCGCTTCTACAGGCCAAGATATACAAATTGTTGACGTAGCAGTGAGTTATCCAGATAATGATAACTGTGTTGTAGCTTCAGGCCTTGAGATTGATGCAAGTAATGCGTCAGAATTAGCTGGTAAGAAAGTGGCTGTTCCTTTAGGAACTGCTGCCCACTTTGGCTTTTTGAAGCAGATGGCGCATTTTGGTGTTTCAGTCGACTCGATGCAAGTTGTTGATATGGCTCCACCAGAAGGATCTGCGGCCTTAGCTCAAGGGTCTATTGATATGTTCTGTGGATGGGGTGGATCATTACGTCGCGCATTAGAGCATGGTAATATACTTTTAACAGGTGCAGAAAAGACTGCTCTAGGTATCTTAGTTTGGGACGTAACTTCAGTTCCAGCGGGTTTTGCTGACGAAAACGCGGAAGTTCTTCAAAAGTTCTTAGGTGTTACTGCTGCTGCAAATGCAATGTGGAACTCAGGTGGATTCCATTCACTGATGATTCCTCATATTGCTAAAGATGCTGGTATGGACGAAGCAGCAACTGCCGAGACAATGTCTACATTTGTATTCCCATCAGTTAGCAACCAGCTTAGTAATAACTGGCTTAAAAAAAAGGGTAACGGCCAAGCTTCCCTTAAAGGTATAGCAGATGTATTTGTTAATGCTGGAAATATTCCAAGTGCGCGTGGTTCATACGCAAACGCGATTAATACTGATGGTCTTGAAGGATTAGCAGATCAATAAATATTTTATATTATAGTAGTTTATTTTATCTATATAAAGATACTAAAATATAAAATATAAAAAATGAAAAATATAGTTTCGGAATCTGAAATAGATTTATATAATCAAGGTGTCAATGCGCATAAAATGGGTCAGTTAGATGAGGCTGTTAAAAACTTTAATAAAGCACTGTCGATTAAACCTAATTATGCTGAAGCATATAATAAACTTGGACACGTTCTTAGAGATTTAGACCAAGATAATGAAGCTATAGTAAATTATAAAAAAGCAATAGAGTTTAAATCCAATTATGCTGAAGCGCACTATAATTTAGCTATGACACAGCACTATCTGGGTCATATAGATGAAGCTATTGAAAGTTATAAAAAAGTGTTGGTTCTAAAGCCTGAATTTGCTGAATTGCATAATAGTTTGGGTGTTATATTTAGAAATCGAGGTGACATACCTATAGCGACCGAACATTTTACCAATGCCCTGGACTTAAAGCCCGACTTTGAGGAAGCCCATTTAAATCTAGGCAAGAGTTACCAAATTGTTGGTAACAATGATATGGCTATTCAATGTTATGAAAGGGCGCTCGTTATTAAATCGAATTACGCCGAGGCACATTTCAATCTTGCGGTTCTACTACAAAAACTTAAACAGTTTGATAAAGCGACTCAACACTATGAGTATTTAGTAGAGATTGATCCAAATTGTGCCGAAGCATACAATAATATTGGAATTATTTTAACAGAACAGGGCCAAGCAGATTCAGCGACTACGTCTTTTAATAAGGCACTATTTATAAATATTAACTATGCGGAAGCTCACTATAATCTAGGTAATTCATATCAAACACTGAAGCAATTCGATAATGCAATTAAGCACTATGAAAATGCGTTAACTATTAATCCAAATTATTATGAGGCATATAATAATTTGGGGAACATTTTTAAGGGTCGGGAACAATATGATGTAGCAATTAATTTTTATAAAAAGACTCTTGGTATAAATTCTGACTATGCGGAAGCATATAATAATATGGGAAATATTATGGTACATCAATGTAAGTTTAGTGACGCAGTTAAATATTATCAGAAAGCTATTCGTATTAAACCTGACTGTGTAGATATTAATAACAACCTAGGTATAGCTTTAATGCGTATGGGTGAATTCGAGGAAGCAATTAAATGTTATAAAAAAGCACTTATTATTAAACCTGACTGTGCTGATGTATATAATAACCTGGGTTCAGTTTTTATATCTCTTAATAAACTAGATATAGCAGATAACTATTTTGAAAAAACAATTTCTATAAAACCAGATTATGCGGAAGTATATTTTAATCGTGCACATTTAATGCGAGATTTAAATAGAATGGAAAATGCATTAGTTAATTATAATCTCGCATTATATTATAAATCCAACATAGATTATATTTTAGGTAACATTATTAATACTAAAATGCATCTATGTATTTGGGATAATTTTTCAAATTGTCTTATTGAATTAACAAAAAAAATTAATAATAATGAAAGAGTTATAAATCCATTCTCCTTAATAGCATTGATTGATGATCCTGAACTTCATAAAAGAAGCAGTGAGATATATATTAACTGTAAATATCCAAAAAATAACGAATTATCTAAAATAGACTCTTATCCTAAACACTCAAAAATTCGAATAGGATATTTTTCACCAGATTTTAGAAGACATGCAGTTTCGTATTTAACTGCTGGACTTTACGAAATACATGATAGAAATAGATTTGAAATTTATGCCTTTTCCTTAGGTCCCGATACAAAAGATGAAATGAATCTTAGAATTAAAGATGGGGTTGATTATTTTTACGATGTTCATACAATGTCTCATAAAGAAATAGTACTACTCTCAAGATCTCTTAAAATTGATATAGCTGTGGATTTAGCTGGATTTACTGAAAATAATAGAACAGAAATATTTGCGATAGGAGTAGCTCCTATACAACTAAGTTATATAGGTTATCTTGGAACTATGGGTGTTGATTATTATGATTATTTAGTAGCAGACCAAACAATTATTCCTAAAAAAAATCAAAAATTTTATTCAGAAAAAATAGTCTATTTACCTTGGTACCAGGCAAATGATTCAAAACAAATTCTCCCATACAAAAAATTTACTAGAGAAACTCTTGGATTGCCACAGGAAGGATTTGTATTTTGTTGTTTTAATAATACCTACAAAATAACACCTACATTTTTTGATAGCTGGACAAGAATACTTAAACGTGTTAAAGATAGTGTATTATTTATTTATGTCAAGAATGACTCGGCAAAAATAAATTTAACAAAAGAAATAATTGCTCGAGATATTGATCCAAGTAGACTTATTTTTGCGGAATGCTTACCTAGACAGGAGCATATTGCACGGTATAAGATGGTAGATTTATTTCTAGATACATCCCCTTACAATGCAGGCACTACTGCCAGCGATGCTCTCAGAATGGGAGTACCTGTTTTAACCCGTATAGGAAATTCTTTTGCAAGTAGACACGCAGCGAGTATACTAAATGCTGTCAATCTGCCAGAACTGATTACGACTAAACAAGAAGAATATGAATCACTTGCGATAGAGTTAGCTACAGATCCAGAAAAGTTAAACAGTGTTAAAAATAAACTAGTAAGTAATTTACCCACAGCACCTCTATACAATACAGCATTATTTACAGAACATCTGGAGTCAGCATATACTACAATGTATGATAGATATTATAAAGGATTAGAACCAGACCATATTTATGTACAAAACATTCTATAAATAATTATTTTTTAAAGGATAACATTGTTTTATTAAAGTTAATTGTATTTTTCTACTACAATAATCGTAGTGTGGTAGAAAGATATAATTATTATCTATAATAAATAAAAATGGAAACTAATACTAAACAATTATCACAAGAACATATAAATTTTGTAATGGCTCTATATTCTAGTGGTAAGATACAAGAAACTATAGATACAATTAAAATTTTAGATAAAAACTATCCAAATGTTCCATTATTTTTTAATATTTTGGGTGCTTGCTATAAACACTTAAATAAGTTAGAAGAATCCACAAAGATGTTTGAGATAGCAACAGAAATTAAACCAGATTACTATATAGTACACAATAATCTTGGTATAAATCTACTACAATTAGGAAAATTGGATGCCGCAACAGACCGTTTTAAAAAAGCGATTGCTATTAAACCAGATTATATAGATGCCCATTATAATCTCTGTATCACTATAGTAAAGCTTGGTCAATTGGAAGAGGCCGTCATATGTTATGAGAAGGCAATTACTATTAAACCCGATTTTGTGGAGGCACACAATAATCTAGGTTCTGTTTTTAAGCAGTTAGGTCAATTAGAGGAAGCAGCTAGGTGTTATGAGAGAGCAATTACTATTAAACCCGATTTAGTAGAGGCACATTATAATCTGGGTTATGTTCTACAAAAGTTAGGAGACTTAGATGCTGCTGTTAGAAGTTATAAAAATGTAGTGGCTATTAACTCTGAATATGCTATGAAACATAATAACAAAATTCTTTATGCTATATATCTTTTTACAAATGGTCATATAATAGAAACACTCGATACGATAGAAACTTTAATAAAAACCGATCCATATGAAGCATTATTATATAATATGGGTGGTGGTTGCTACACTATATTAGGGGAATTGGATAAAGCAATAAAGTATTACGAAAAGGCACTCAATATTAAACCAGATTACGCAATTCCACAACATATGCTAAATGCATTAACGGGAAAAGAAAGCAAGGCTCCGCCAAGAGAATATGTTAAAAATTTATTCGATGATTATGCAGAAAGGTTTGATTATTCTTTGGTAATACAGCTTGAGTATAAACTACCTTTTTTAATTAAAGAATTAATTCTCAAACTAAATATTCCTAAAAAAAATTTCAAACGAGTAATTGATATTGGATGTGGAACTGGTTTATTAGGGAGTGAAATAAGAGATATTAGTGAAAATTTAATAGGTATAGATATTTCTAAAAATATGATATCAAAGGCTAAAAATAAAGAAATATACGATCGTTTAATTATAGGTGATATTGTTGATATATTGAGAACATCCAAAGAAAAATATGACTTATTCATTTCTTTAGATGTGTTTATTTATCTAGGTGAACTTAGTATAATTTTTAACGCTGTGAGAAATTGTTCATATAATGATGCCATTTTTATTTTTTCTATAGAGTTACAGGAAGATAAGGAATATTCTTTATTAAAAAGTGGACGATATTCACATTCAGAAGAATATATTTTAAAGACTGCTTCGAATGGATTTAAACTAATAGAGCATTACGATATAAGATTACGAAAAGAAAAAAAAGGTTGGATTAATGGAAAAATTTTTGTTTTACAAGTAATATAAAGCAAAAATAAATTATTAACTAATTTAGTCACGAACCCCTTAATATAAAATTATTTACATAATATGTGGAGTCCGCTTATTACAATGTATAATAGATATAATAATTTTAATTATTATTAATAATTAAAATATAAGAATATAATATAAGAATGATTAAAAATAAATTTACGGATCCTATAGAATTTAATAATGCCCCAAAATCTAAATCAACGACATTAACTGGTAGCTTTGTAGATTCTGCAACTGTAACTTCTGTTGAGAAAGTATATACGAATTATAGAGTGGATGAGCCTTACCAAGAATGCTATATTCAAGAAACAGTACAAGGAGCTACTGGTGATGGTAGTGCTACAAATGAAATAGTAGGCGGTATAATTGGAGGTGCTATCGGTAATACGTTGGGAGATTGTGATGATACCAATGGAGATGGCATAAAGAACGACTGTAGTAGCAAAGATGCCATGACTCTATTTGGAGCGATTGTAGGTGCTTCGCTTGCCAATGATGCAGAAAAAAAAGACAATCCTGAGAAAATTATTAGGCAAGAAGTATGTGAAACTAAGGTGCGACAAGTTATAGAAAAAAGGCTAAGTCATTATTTGGTTACTGTTGACTATGCAGGTCGTGATGTTAGCTTTAAAACTAACAGAAGACCTTCTAAAGACGTGATCAAAATTGAGATTACGATTGAGGGACTTGGTAATTAATAACTCATATAGTTATTTTAAAGAAGAGCTTATTATTTTTATTAAGTATTAAAACGTAACAGTTTATAAAAATTTATTATAATAAATTTTTATAAATTTATTCTATATTGATATATTAATATGGAATCAGGTAATATAAAAACGACAATTAAAAATTTATACAATAAAATATTTAATTCAGATAGTGTAAAGATGGTACAAAACTCCTCATCACTTGGAAAACTTAAAAATACTACAGAAAATATAAAAAAACAACTGACAAAGAATCGAACATACACACTGATATTAGTAATAGGATTTATACTATTATCACTATATTTATTATTTATATTTAGAAGAGTTCCTAGATATTTAAATGGATTAAATAGTTATAAATCAATCCTAGATTTAAGTCCATTAGATAGTTATAGTTTTATACGTAAAAAAAACTATAGATTATGTGATTTTTATATTGCTTCTTCTTACAAATCTTATTTGCCATGCACTAATTATTACGACTATTCAAGTACCTGTGCTATAAAACAAGCATTAATATATGGAGCAAGGTATATAGATTTAGATATCTATAACAAAAATTTCGACCAATGCACAGATCCAATAGTATGTAATGGAAAGGAAATTGGCAATTGGCACTATACAACATCGCTTAGTTTTGATGCTTGCTGTAAAGTGATAAGTGAAGTGGCTTTCTCAAATAATGTTAGATGTCCAACGGACCCGTTATTTATTAATATTAATCTCTATGTAAATGAAAATATTAAAACAATGAATAAAGTAGCTGAAAGTATTAACCATTATTTTCATCATAAACTATTACCATTAAAATACGCACACCAGGGTATAAGTCCTAATCCCAAATTAGGAGTTAATATAACAACTTTACCTATTAAAGACCTCATTGGTAAAGTAATTATAGTATGTAATGACCATTTTCATAATTCTAATTTAGATGAATTAGTAAATATATCTCCTAAAACTGTAGGTAATTTACGAGAATTACATTTTTCAGATATTAAAAATAGTCATGATTCGGAAGAGTTAAAAGAATATAATAAAAAACATATGACACGAGTTATCACGGATGAAGTTCTACGCGACAAACAAAATTTCAATTATACCATACCTTGGTATTTTGGATGTCAATTTATTTGTATGGATTATTTTAAACCAGATGATTACATTAAGAGTTATCTAAAAAGATTCTCAAAATGTTCCTTTATTCTAAAACCATACAAACTTAGATATCATCCAGTATATATTAAGGCACCTAAAAAACAAATTCCTCAAGTATCGTTTGCACCAGAAAAAGTAACCACACCATTTTATAGTATTACTTATTAATTACTATAATTTATCACTATTATTAATTACGATTTCATGTATATATCATAATTACTATTACTAATTACTATAATTTATCACTATTATTTATTAGAGTTTCATATTTAATTAATGCATCTTTAAAATTAATGTATGGTGTAAATGCTATAAGTCGTTTACTCTTAATACTTTCGATCGATTGTTTTAGGGTCATATTTCCATATTTCATTAAATAGCAACATATAATACTGGCAGAACGCTGCTTTCCAGCGTAACAATGGACTAAAATCTTGTCATTATTTAATAAGTGGTCGTGTATCAAAGGTATTATTTTATTAAGATAATCATAAAATTTATTAATTTCCTCTTCTTCTAAATTATCGTGAATAGATATCCGATAATTTTTGGTATTATTATGATAAAAAGGTATATCTTTTGAACAATTAACAACTACATTAATATTATTTTCTATAAAAAAACGAGAATTTTTAGCAGATACGATATTCCCTAACCATAGATTAGAAAGTATTTCACAAACGGACATTATATAGTATTATATTTATTTTATTAAAATATTTTATCTAATATTTTAATATAATAGTTAAATATTTTATTAAAATAAATATAATAACATTAATATAACAGTATATTAATGTTATTATTTAATATTCTTAGTCATTTTGGATACAAACATTATAATAAAATTAATAGTAATATTTATATAGGAAATATTAATACTGCAGAAGATACCGATTTTATAAAAAATAACAATATTTCTATTATTATAAATTGTTCTAAAGATATACCTTTTTATAACACACATACCAAAAATTATCGGATACCTGTTAATGACGATTTAAGTACTGCTTCTATCATTTTAATGACACATTATTTAAAACATCTTATTCCAATAATTAATAATCATTTAAATAATGGAGAAATATTATTTATTCATTGTAGAGCTGGGATGCAGAGATCTGCAACATTCTTAGCAGGATTATTAATGTATCGCTATAAATTAAATAAACTAGCTGCAATAACATTAATTAAAAATAAGAGATATATATGTTTTTTACCTTCAGGTAATTTCAATATATCTTTAGATATATATAGTAATTATTTATTATCGTAATTATTTATTATCGTAATTATTTATAATAGTAATTATTATAATAATTATAATATTATACAATATAAATGTTTCATTTTTTTTTTAATTTAATAGGATTTTTATTTAAAAAAATATTAATTTATTTAGGACCTATATATATTAAACTTGGGCAATTATTGTCATATGATTATCCCATATTTAAAAATTTACAAACACTTCAGAATAAATGTCCTGGATTAAATTCTAAAGAAATTAGCTATTTTCAGAGTAAATATCCAAATCTTAATATTAGTAATCACTGTTTTGCTGCTGGAAGTGTTTCGGTTGTTCACACTGGATTTATAGAAAACACTGTCGTTGCTA
>Ga0206123_10001162_pt1 | contig 25173 bp, 22 predicted proteins | sample Helgoland_Spring_2_FD_160086 | JGI IMG/M metagenome (GOLD analysis project Ga0206123, IMG submission 160086) | Pelagic subsurface seawater microbial communities from Kabeltonne, Helgoland, North Sea - Helgoland_Spring_Bloom_20160316_1 | ecosystem: Environmental > Aquatic > Marine > Epipelagic ...
TCAGCATTGTCATCAGCATTACAAACCCTTGATGAAAGGTGAGGCCGGCTGGAAAATACACCCGGGTATGAATTTCCACAATTCGGATGAGGTCGTTGAAAAGACAGCTAGCGACGCCTTTTATAAAACGAGTCTGGCAAAAAAGTTAACAGTTCTGGGCATCCAGCAACTGGTGATCACTGGTATGCAATCCGAATATTGTGTTGATGCAACCTGTCGTTCAGCACTGAGTCATGACTTCAACGTGCTGTTGGTTGCAGATGGGCATACAACAGGCAATGGCGGGATGCCGGCGGAAGATATCATCAGGCATCACAATGAGATATTGCCAAACCTCGCTCACCCCAGTGCGACATTGTTATCGGTAAATTCAGGCGAACTGCTGTTTGCTTGATGGAAGTCTAATTAAGGGTCCGTCCAATGGATAGATCAAAGGTGTGAGCAGGAATTGTGACTAGCGGAATCATTTCTCTGAAATGCTGGAACTGTGGCCATTTATTAAAAGACGTGCCCCAGCCAATCAGCCGACACGCTAATTGTGCAAACTGTTTTGAAGTCTTGCGGTGTTGCCGCATGTGCCTTCACTACAGGGACCTTGACCATATCAAGTGCGCTGAAGACCGCGCTGATCCTCCGGTGATAAAGGAGAATGCTAATTTTTGTGAGTTCTTCAAGCCTGCCCGTAATGCCTTCGATGCAAAGACAAAGGAAACCAGTGAGGTCGCTAAATCCAGGTTAGATGCATTGTTTGGTGGGGACACAAGTGAAACAAGTGAGGCCGAAGCAGGTATGTCATCTGGCGGTGGTGCAGGAAAATCGGATCCGGTGAAAAATAGCCTGGATGATTTGTTTGATGATTAACCCATTGCTGCTGGCTGCGGCCGGGATCTTGATAAAAAAAGGCCAGTCATTTGACTGGCCTTTTTGGGACTGGCTTTTTTATAACAGCGAATTAGCTCAGGCGACGTTTTGCCTGGAAGCCTCCAGCCGGGCTTGCAAGTTCTTCAGTTCTTCCCGGAACGCAGTTGGCACCCGGTCACCAAATTGGTCAAAGTAATCACTAATAAGTGGAATTTCAGACAACCAACCGTCTACCTCGACCCTTAGCAACCGAGCGATTGCCTCTTCAGTCAAATCCAGGCCGTCAAAATCCATCGCATCCAGGGTTGGCAAATTACCGATAGGTGTTTCAATGGCATCGGCGGTACCACTACAACGCTCAAAAACCCATTTTAGAACCCGGCTGTTTTCGCCAAAGCCTGGCCACATAAATTTGCCGTTGTCGTCTTTTCTGAACCAGTTGACGTAGTAAATTTTTGGTAGTTTTGCGCCGCTGGTCTCACCGGTTTTTAACCAGTGACTCCAGTAGTCCGCCATGTTGTATCCGCAGAATGGCAGCATGGCCATTGGGTCGCGCCTCAATTCGCCAATCTTGCCCACGGCTGCAGCTGTTTTTTCCGATGACACAATCGCACCAAAGAATGTGCCCTGGGTCCAGTCCCTGGCCTCGTTGACCAGAGGGACTACAGTGGCTCTTCTACCGCCAAACAGGATTGCACTGATGGGAACACCTTTCAGTTCTTCCCATTCATCGGCAATAACCGGGCACTGTGCCGCAGCAACTGTGAATCTGGCGTTGGGGTGCGCCGCAGGTTGGGTTGATTCAGGTGTCCAGGGATTACCTTTCCAATCGATCAGATTAGCCGGGGCTTCTGCTGTCATACCCTCCCACCAGACATCGCCATCTTCCGTTAAAGCAACATTGGTAAAAATACAATTCTCGGTCAGGCTCAGCATCGCATTGGCATTGGAATCCATTCCTGTACCAGGTGCGACTCCAAAAAATCCGGCTTCAGGATTAATTGCGTAGAGTTGGCCGTCGTCGCCAAATTTCATCCAGCAAATATCATCACCCACCGTTTCGACTTTCCAGCCAGGAATTGTGGGCATTAACATTGCGAGGTTTGTTTTGCCGCATGCGCTCGGGAAGGCCCCTGCGATGTAATGGGACGCGCCTTCCGGATTAGTCAGTTTCAGAATGAGCATGTGTTCTGCGAGCCAGCCTTCATCCCGAGCCATCGCTGAAGCGATTCGAAGTGCAAAACATTTCTTGCCAAGCAATGCGTTGCCGCCATAGCCGGACCCGAATGACCAGATTTCGCGGGTTTCCGGGAAATGAGCGATGTACAAGTTTTCGGGATTACAGGGCCAGATTACATCGGCTTTGCCATCGACCAGTGGTTGCCCCACCGAGTGTACACAGGGTACAAACTCTCCATTTTCGCCTAATTGGTCAAGCACCGCGCTACCAACTCTGGTCATGATATGCATATTAGTGACAACATAGGGCGAGTCAGATATTTCCACACCAATGTGTGCGATGGGTGAGCCAACGGGGCCCATGCTGAATGGAATAACATACATGGTTCGGCCACGCATACAGCCATCAAACAAACCAGTGAGCCTGGTCCGCATTTCAGCAGGCTCCTGCCAATTATTGGTCGGGCCAGCATCAATCTCCTGCTCGGAGCAAATGTAGGTTCTGCTCTCGACCCGTGCCACATCGGCGGGGTCGGAACGAACCAGGTAGGAATTGGGTCTGATGTCCTTGTTCAGTTGGGTCGCTGCGCCAGCATTGACGAGCAGGCGCCACATCTCATCGTATTCTTGCGGGCTGCCGTCACAGATTACCATCTTGTCGGGTTTGCAAAGCGCTTGCATATCATCTAGCCAGGACTGTAACTTCTTGTTTTTAATCATTTATCTGAACCTTTCGATATTTGCTGCTGCATACATTTGCCATGTGTAACCCGGGCAAGCAATGCTATTTTTGCGGGTTTTCATAGCTTGAAAAATTTAATTTTGGCTAACCTGTTTACGACAAGCAAATGAAAATATGGAATACATTGATGTCTTCGTTTGCTATTGAGAAACAGGCTTCTGAAGTTACATCTGCGCTTCAGAAATTCGGCTAAAAGAATACCACCCATGGGGATTATTGTCTCTATTTGCCCAGTCAGCGGAAACACATTGTGTGGTTCTTTTTGCGGTAAATAGATCAAAACAGTACAACCGTTTCGGTTAAGATACTGACCGCTATGAATGTCATGGCCAGACTATCACTCATATTTCCGGAAATTCAACCCTGATGTCCGACTCATCCCAATCAATCCCCGTAAAATCTGCCAGTAGAACCCCGGTACCTTCAGATGTGAAAAATTTATTTGAATATCGACCCTACTGGGCGGAGTGTTTTGGTATAGCCCCCTTTTTACCGACTACCCGGGCAGAAATGGATCAATTGGGGTGGGATAGTTGCGATATTGTGCTGGTGACCGGTGATGCCTATGTCGATCATCCCAGTTTTGGGATGGCTGTAGTTGGCCGGGTACTTGAAGCCCAGGGATTCAGGGTTGGTATTATTGCGCAACCAGACTGGACCAGCGCTGCTGATTTCCAGAAACTGGGTCAACCAAATCTTTATTATGGTGTTGCTGCCGGAAATATGGATTCAATGATTAACCGCTACACTTCCGATCGAAAAATTCGCCATGATGACGCATATACTGCTGGAAATGTTGGGGGCAAGCGCCCCGACCGGGCGGTCATTGTGTATTCGCAACGCTGTCGAGAGGCCTACGCCGATGTGCCCATTGTCATCGGTAGTATAGAAGCAAGTCTGAGACGACTCGCACATTTTGATTACTGGAGTGAAAAGGTTCGGCGCTCGATCATTCTTGATGCAAAGGCAGATATTCTACTTTACGGTAATGCCGAGCGCGCCATCGTGGAGTTGTCTCATCGGTTGGCGGCTGGTGAAGCGATTGGCGATCTAAAAGATATTCGCGGTACCGCCTATGTCATCTCTGAATTACCAACAAATCTGGAACAGATCAATGAGTCAACTTTCGAACCAGAGGCTGTTCCGGATGGAAAAATTGCAGTTGTGGCTTTGGATGTTTCCGCCGCAGCTAACAACCCCTATGAACAAACACCTGATGCCGCCAATGACGCTGGATCGACCACTGAAACAATTTACGATTTAGCACTGACTGAAATACCCGATGACCTGTCAGCTGTTGATTATGACAAATATATCAAGTTGCCGAGTTATGAATCTGTAAAAAATGAAAAGGTCATGTACGCACATACCTCCCGTATATTTCATCGGGAAACTAACCCTTACAATGCCAGGCCATTGGCTCAGGCTCATGGTGACAGATATGTATGGCTGAACCCACCGCCAATTCCCTTGGCTACGGATGAGATTGACCGGGTATTTGGTTTGCCCTACCAGAGAGTACCCCATCCCTCCTATGGTGATGCAAAAATACCGGCCTATGAGATGATCAGGTTCTCGGTCAATATCATGCGGGGATGCTTTGGTGGTTGTACTTTTTGTTCGATAACAGAACATGAAGGTCGCATAATACAGAGCCGATCGAAGGAGTCGATTTTAGCTGAAGTCGAGAATATTCGGGACAAAACCCCGGGTTTTACGGGTGTGATCTCTGACCTTGGTGGTCCAACGGCTAATATGTGGCGGCTGGGATGCAAGTCAGCAAAAATTGAAGCAAGCTGCAAACGACCTTCCTGTGTCTACCCTGGAATTTGCAAGAACCTGAATACAGATCAAACACCATTGGTTGATCTTTACCGTGAGGCGCGGGATACACAAGGCGTCAAGAAAGTCCTGATTGCCTCAGGCCTGCGATATGATATTGCTGTCAAAACCCCAGAATACGTTAAAGAACTTGTCACGGAACACGTCGGTGGTTATCTCAAAATTGCACCAGAGCACACGGAAAGTGGCCCACTCTCGAAAATGATGAAGCCTGGCATGGGCGCCTACGATGAGTTCAAGGAAATGTTTGAACGGTATTCCAAAGAAGCCGGCAAGAAACAATATCTGATTCCATATTTTATCGCGGGTCATCCGGGGACAACGCTGGAAGACATGCTGAATCTGGCATTGTGGCTAAAGCGAAACGGGTTTAAGGCAGACCAGGTCCAGAACTTCTATCCGTCACCCATGGCCACTGCAACAGCGATGTACCATAGCGGCAAGAACCCCCTTCATAAAGTCAGGGAAAATTCCGAGGATGTTACAACCGCAATGGGAGGCCGGCAGCGTCGTTTGTATAAAGCATTTTTGCGCTATCACGACCCTGATAACTGGGCGCTGCTTCGAGAAACGTTAAAGAAGATGGGGCGCAAAGACTTGATTGGTAACGGTAAAATGCATTTGATTCCGCTGACCAGAGCCAGAACCTTCGGTAAGCCTGGTGGTGAGAGGATATTCAAGACTCAACATACGGGTTTGCCCCGCAATCCGCGAAAGCCCAGAAAATAACCTGGGAAAAAGTGCCAGTACTTTAGCGCTGGAAAGCGGGACGCCGACTAGTCCTCTTGACTGGCGTCTGATCGATTTGCCTTAAGGTATTTTTCCGATTGCATCTCCATCAACCGACTCCGGGTGCGATGGAATTCCTGTACCAGGGTACCATTAACATACAGATCAAGTAGCGGGACCTCTGCACTGACATACAGTACAACTCCTCGATCATAAAATTCATCTACCAAACTGATGAAACGTCTTGCCGCATTATCGTGATTAGCCGCCAGAACCTCTCGACTGCCCGTGCTCAAACCTATACTTGAGTCTTCCGTACCCCGGGCCTTGATACGGTTGGTTACCTCACCGGAAAATGCGGGAACATTGGAAATCATAATGACTTTGAACCGGTCGGCCAATTCAATGTAGTCCAGGTGGGAGCGGGGTCCCTCGCATACCTGCAAAAAGTTAAACCAAACTACATCCTGACTGACAAGTTCCACCTGAATTTCGCGGCCGCAAATTTCAATACTCGTGAGTGCCTCCACCTCTGTTGTTATGGGTTTATGAGCCACTGTTTGGAACAGGTTTCTAAAATTGCTAGTGCCGTCCAGGAAATAGGTGACCTCAAAAATCTTGTCATTGAATCTGTAGTCTATTTGGCCATCAAGTTGAATCTGTTGCACATGAGACTTTAACAAACCGATAGCAGGCTGAAATCGTCCGCGATGCAGGCCGTCTTTATACAAATCTTCAATGCTGATGTTTGAAGTTGCCACCAGTGTGACGCCACGAGAGAAGAGCGCTTTGAACAATCGATAGAGAATCATTGCGTCTCCAATATCGGACACATAAAACTCATCAAAACAGAGTATTTTAGATTCGTTCGCAAGCGAATCTGCGACGTGGTCAAGCGGTTCCGGCATACCTGATGCTTCCCGCAGTGATGTATGTACTCGCGCCATAAAACGATGGAAGTGAAGCCTGAGCCGTTGATCTACCGGCAGGCTGTCGAAGAATATGTTCATCAGCATCGATTTACCCCTGCCAACCGGCCCCCAGAGATAGATTCCTTTAGGGGAAATAGTGGCCGTGGATGCTGGTGCCTGGTTTGATTCAGGGGCGGCATCATGGAAATGCGGGATCAAATTGAGGTACAGCTTATCCAGTGCTGTGATAGCTGCGACCTGGGATTTATCACTCTCAAGCTGATCAACATTGATCCGCTGACGATATTTGGCGAGGGGTGATTTGACGGTGTTCATTACATCTATTCCTGGGTCTGCGAATGTTTCGATTCCATGTCGAGTCTGACCAATTCAAGCACATTAGTTGTGGCTCGAAGCTTTGTATCGGAAACAGACAAGGAATCAACCATGGCTGCCTCCTTTTGTCGCATCTCGTTGATGGTTTTTTTGCCTTTACTGGTCAGACTGATAAGAGGTGACCGTTTTGTCGCAGGATTTGATACGGTTTTTACCAGTTCGAGTTCCGTCAGTTGATTAATCAGAGCCTGGATTCGTTGTCTGGTCACTCGTCGTTGCCGCGCCATATTGGGTACTGTTTCAGCGCCGTTTTTCAGCAGAAATTCCATTACAGCGCGCATGCCTAGTGAGATTGACGTCTCTCCGTGCAGTTGCTCGGTCATTTGCACCAGGGATTGATAAAAAATACGAGTTTCATTTATCAGTTCGTCGATTGGACGGCTCATACTAGCTCCTATAATGACAATGCTGGTTGTCATTAGCGCAATGGCTGGTTATATTGACAACAACCATTGTCAATTAGGGGTGAGCGATATGCAACAGTTGATGTTAAATTACGGTGAAGATCTACAGTTTGCATTCTTCTTTGGATGCCTGTTTATTTTCCTGATTATTGAACGTTTAGCGCCGGAAAGACGGGTTGCACGAAGTCAACACAGACGCTGGAGAACAAATTCCGCACTAACAATATTAGCGATTTTGGTTCTACCTTTATTGCCTGTGACATTTATCACCGCAGGCTATTGGGCGCAAGAGAACGACTTCGGTTTGCTGAACAACCTGCCCGTCGAATTACCAATTTGGGCCATTGCATTAGCAACCCTGTTACTGCGGGGCTTCATTTCCTTCTTCACGCATCTGTTGAATCATCGGTTGCCTTTTCTGTGGCGGCTTCATCGCGTCCATCACATGGACACTGAGTTAGATGTATCGAGTACAGTCCGTTTTCACCCATTGGAGATGCCAGTCTCTATGATAATCGGCCTGCCGATGATTGCACTGCTGGGTTTAAGCCCCTGGGCATTGTTGTTTTATGAGCTGTTCGATGCGTCGATCGTTGTGTTTTCCCATTCCAATATAAGCTTGCCAGCGAAACTCGAGAGGGTGCTGCGTTACATTATTGTCACACCAGATCTTCACAAGGTACATCATTCTGCTTTCCAGCCGGAAACTGATAGCAACTTTTCAGCAGTGTTCCCAGTCTGGGACATTATCTTTGGGACATTTAGAACACAAACCGTTGAACCATTGTCGACAATGCCATTAGGGATTGAAGAGGTGGGTTCAGAAAAAGCGGAAGACTTTATTTGGTTGCTCTCCTCGCCGTTCAGAACGCTGGCGCAAGCGTCGGACAATCCGGGCCAGGGACCTGTCAGAGTTGTACCTCATGAATAAATTGAATCAGGCATTGATCCGCCAGTTTGGTAATCCCAATGGTTTATTGGGTGTGCTGGCCGGGCATATCATGGCGACGCGAAAGTCCAATCTGCAACGTAATGAATGGACGCTTCGGTTGCTCGAGCTCCAGACAACAGATCAGATTCTTGAGATTGGCCCAGGTCCTGGGGTAACGCTGCAAAAAATACTTGCCCAGGTCACCGGGGGAAAGGTTGTTGCGCTGGATCATTCCAGAACGATGCTAGGTCAATGTCGTAGGAGAAATCACGCAGCGCTCAGGGAAGGACGACTCCTGCTAATTGAAGGTGACTATGTGGCGCTGGGCGAGATAGAGGAACAGTTTGATAAAATTGTCGCAGTCAATTCACTCCAATTTGACGGGATTAATGAGGCGTTACTGACCAATTTGCATAAGCTACTGAAACCGGGTGGAAGGCTGGCGATTACCTTCCAACCGAGAGGTAAGAACCCCACGAATGAAGCAGGACATGAATTTGCTAGCGACGCAGGTGATCGCCTGATGAAATCAGGGTTCGAAACCGTAAATATCAAGACGCTGGAACTACAACCCGTCCACGCGTTTTGTGTACTGGCGACGGTTACATAACGGTGCAAGGAGAAGAGCTCCATGAGGAGAAAAACACAAAACCTGATTTGCTCGCTTCTGCTTAACTGTCTTGTCGAGGTCGCGGCTGCCGAATCGGAGGGAGTTGCACCAGTCAATGTCTGGATAGACACAGATCTCGCCTGTGGAGCGACGGTGACCACCGATGTAGACGATTGCCTGGCCCTTGCAATGATGCTCAGTTCATCAAAGTATCGTGTTGTAGGCATCAGCACGCTGTTTGGAAATGCGAACCTGGAGACCGTGAATCTTGCCGTAAAAAAATTCAGAACGAGATTCGCCGAGAGTTATCCTCTGGCAGGTTTTCCGAATGTGTATGTCGGTTCGGAAAAACGAATCAGAATAATTGGAAAACCAGTCACCACCGCCGGGAGTCAGGCAATATCGCTGCATTTCAAACACAATAGATCGATATTGTTAGCCCTGGGACCCCTATCAAATATCGCGACCGCCATCATGCTAAATCCTTGGATAGTTCAGAATATTGAAAAGTTGGTGATTGTTGGAGGAACCACCAGCAATAGCCGCAGGTTTTTTCCTGGAGATAACAGACTAATCAGCTTTCGGGATTTCAACTTGATTAAAGACAAATATGCAACGGCGCAAGTTATTGAGTCACCCGTTCGGGTTCAGTTAGCCGGTTATGAACTTGCAGCAGGCGGAATAATGACCCGGGAAGATGTCACCCGGCTAAACATAGCAGAGCCATTAGGCAGTTACCTATCGAAAAGCGTTGAAGGTTGGCAGGCATATTGGCAAACAAGTTTTAGTATCGAAGGGTTTTATCCGTTTGACCTCATGGCGGCGCGATCGCTGATTCAAGATGACACTATCCGATGTGAATGTTCAACGGTCTTGTTGAAGACGAGTGGGCTTGCCGGTTTCGGGACAATGCACAGTTTGCGGGTTGGGGAAGGAAATCGTGAAGTATTGAACTGTGTCAGTGTAAAAGGGTTATCGGCCTCTATTGAAAAAGGCACAGGGCCAATATGATCTTGCCGGGTATTGATTGGCCGATAGTTTCCATCACCAGTTGTTCCAATCCCGTTATTAGCCTGTGCAGAATACTTGAACCGAAGTTAGTGAGCAGCGATAACAGGAGTAAATAATTCGCAACAACTGTCATCCAGAAAATACGGCGAAATTCAGTCTTGATGGTTTTGTGTCTCAATTTCTCCTGGGCAACAATCGCGCCAGGCCAACCACAGGTTATGGCAAGGATGTGGAGGGTGGCTTCTGAAATCCTTTGGCTACTTCGTTCTGCAGCAGCTTTATCAGTGGCATAAAAAACGTATGTCAGCAAACCTAAAAATAGATAGAGGTAAGGTATTAGTAGCGGGATATAGCCATGGTAATAAGAGACGGGCAGAAACACGGTGATTGATCCCAGGAAAAGAAATTGGATTTTTAAATAGGACATAATGAACCCGCTTCATGCTTGTAGTCCTGTGGCAAAAATTTGCAACTCACGGGCTTCGATCAGTTCCGCCAAAGTCTTTCTATAAGCATCACCAAAATTGTCAGCGGTGCTTATCGCGCTCCAAATATGACCAAGCTGGCTGTTGATTGCTACCCTAATTAATTGTGTGACCGCTGCCAAATTTCGCCCCGAACTGAACGATCATCTTATCCCTATATTTTGCAGGGTAAAATCAAATTCGAGCACGCGTTAACTCATCGAGACGGCAAAAAAGTGCCAGATATCCTTTGTATCAGGATCCCCCGTCAATTTAGTGGCTCGGAATATGAATATATATTAATTCTTCACTTTTAAGTTCATTTCAGGTCTTCGTGAAAATGCAAATTGTGTTAATATTGACCAACTATGCTCTCTTATCATTTAGACCTCAAAAACAGAATTCTCGTCACTACCTGGGTGGGGGAAGTGGGGGATGAAGAGTTGATCGAGTTCTATCGACAGATTAGGGCTCATCCGGACTTTGATCTCAATCTTCGGGAAATCGCAGACCTGCGCCTGGCAGACCTTTCGAAAGTGACACCGGATGGTTTACAACGCTTGAACCAATTGCATGCGCAACACATTGCAAACCATTCCAAGAGTATAAAACCGACCCGCGCCGCGATAATAGCATCAGAGCTCCTCAGTTTTGGCCTGGGTAGAATGTATTCAGCAAAGTCCGATGAAGCTATTGAAACCAAAGTGTTTCGTGATCCTACTGAGCCGCTAGAATGGCTGGAATTGCCCAAAGATTATCGTATTGACTATGTTGGCCACCCGTCGCAGCCTGGTTAGATCGTTATCAATTGTACCTTTACATGCTGCTTATCGGCTGGGCAGATTCTCGATTAACCCGTCGTTCATAATCCTGATAATTTTATCCTGATACTTTTGCAATTTCCCAGCATGACTTCCAACTGAAAAAATAGCCTGCCATGAGGTTTAAGTGAATAGACTTTGTGGGAGCTTCATGGCGCCTTCGCCGAAAATGATGCTGCGGGATGCTAATCTTTTGTAGCGAAGACTCATGGTTCGGGCATCCATCAGACAAACACTAAATGCCCGTCGTGGACGATTTGTGTGATTGATCCCACTACCATGCAGCGTCCAGGGATTTAGCAGTACGACTTCTCCAGCTTCCAGGATCAGCGGTATCCGACGTGTGTCATTTTCGAACTGCAGCGCCATTTCAGCGGTCAGAAAACCGCTCGGATGGTCTGGGTTGAGGATCTTGTGTTGGGTGCCGGGTATAATTTCAATACAACCATTTTCCCTGTCGGCGTCGTCGAGGGCAGTATAAATTGTCAGCTCCGGGTCGCGGTCCAGTGCTCGCCAACGATCCTGGTGTAGCGGTAAGACAGTGCCTCGACCAGCAGGCTTGTTCATAAACATGGCTCTGAACGCCGCGACTGGCATGTCGCCATAAAAGTGACTGGCGGCTTCTGCAAATATAGGCAACTGCATATAGGCAAGAAATACGGGATCTCGTTCCAGCAACTGTATTTTTCGATAGTTAAGGGTAGCTCCTTTGTGGCCCCGGGTTTGCTCGCCCGCTGAATCATAGTCACCATCATTTGAATCAAGCTGCATGAGCATTCGGTCGTAATCAAGATCGGCTTTGCCGAGCATAATCTCATCGATTCGCTGCCGCATTGCCTGCAGGATTTTATCGGAGCCAATTCTGCCTAAACGCAGATAACCCTCTGATTCGAATGTCTGCCATTGTTGTCTGGTGATACTATTCATTCTTTCGTTACCGGTGATTTTAAGGCAATCACTGGCGTCACTGGACTCGTCGCAGGTCCAGTTTCCGGATTGCGGTCTAGGCAGCTCTTTCCTGCAGGTTTTGATCTGCCAGATACTCATCATAGGTACCCTGAAAATCAACAATTTTCTTATCGCTGATCTCGATGACACGGGTCGCAAGTGATGATACAAATTCCCTGTCGTGACTGACAAAGATCAGCGTACCCTCAAATTCTTTTAGCGCTTGATTAAGCGACTCAATCGCTTCCATATCCAGGTGGTTGGTAGGCTCATCCATAATCAGAACATTAGCACCAGACAACATGAGTTTACCAAAGAGTAAGCGATTTTTTTCTCCACCCGAGCAAACCCGGGCTCGCTTGTTGGCGTCATCTGCGGTAAACAGGAGGCGACCCAGCAGCCCACGAATCATCAGGTCATCGTGTCCAGGTTTACGCCATTGACTCATCCAATCGAACAATTTCAGGTCTGAGTCAAAATCTTCAGTACTGTCTTGTGGGCAATAAGCGATGGTGGCATTTTCAGCCCATTTCATTTCACCAGTATTGGCTTCCAGCTGATTCATCAGGCAGCGCAGCAAAGTTGTTTTACCGACACCGTTTTCTCCGATCACGGCCAATCGTGCGCCGGCTTCAAGTATGAGATTGCCCCCCGAAAACAACTGATCATTTTCAAAACCGTGGGCAAGGTTTTCCACCACAAGCGCCTGACGATGTAATTGTTTGTCTTGTTTGAAACTAATAGACGGGGTCAAACGGCTGGAAGACTTGACTTCATCAAGCTGAATCTTATCGAGTTTTTTCGCCCGTGAACTCGCTTGTTTCGCTTTTGATGCATTGGCAGAAAACCGATTAACAAATCCCTGTAATTCATCAATTTCTGCACTCTTTTTTGAATTCTCCGTTAACAACTGTTCCCTGATAAGCGCAGCGGCTTCAGTGAAGCGCTCATAGTTACCGGGAAAGATTCGTAGCTCGCCATAGTCAATATCGGCCATATGGGTGCAAACAGCATTGAGGAAATGTCTGTCGTGAGAAATTACAATCATTGTACATTTGCGCTCGTTTAGTACCTCCGCCAACCAGCCAATACTATGAATATCCAGATTGTTGGTCGGCTCATCCAGTAGTAAAATGTCAGGATTAGAGAAAAGTGCCTGGGCTAGCAATACCCGTAGTTTCCAGCCGGGAGCGACCTGACTCATCAGGCCGAAATGCAGCTTCTCGTCAATACCCGCCTGAAGCAGAATCTCACCAGCACGGCTCTCTGCTGTATAACCATCCAACTGGGCAAATTCGGTTTCAAGCTCAGCGACTTTCATCCCTTCGGCTTCGCTCATCTCCGGCAGGTTGTAGATGCGATCCCGTTCCTGCTTGATCTTCCATAGTTCAGCATCTCCCATAATTACGGCATCTACGACACTGAATTCTTCAAAGGCGAACTGATCCTGGCTTAAGGTACCGACTCTGTTACCGGGGCTGACCGCGACATTACCTGAAGTCGGTGCCAGCTCTCCGCTGAGGATCTTCATAAACGTGGATTTACCGCAGCCATTGGCACCGATAAGCCCGTAGCGGTTACCGTGCCCAAATTGCGCCGAGATATCTTCGAATAACGGCTCAGCGCCAAATTGCATGGTGATGTTTGCTGTGGTGATCAATGGAGTTTCCCGGGATGTTGAAGCGTATTAGATGACACACACTTCCCATGAAGCGCGTGTTCGAGCGCGCGGAGGTTATAGGTTTTTGGGGTAAATGTCGAACTACTACTGCGGAAGGACTAAATCGAGTAGGCTAGAATTTGCTTTCGGAGCCTAAAATAGCGTACTGATATTCATCACCCCAGGCGCCTTTAAAATAGATATTCTGAATGAAATGCGCTTCCCGGCGAAACCCCAGCTTTTCAAGCAGCAGAAATGACGCTGTATTCTCGGTATCAGTTGTCGCGATGACTCGATGTTTTTTCAGCACATTAAAAATGTATCCCAGCAAATTTGAGACGGATTCTGTCGCGACAGACTTACGCTGGTATTGAGGTGATATTGTATAGCCTATCTCGATTTGGTCCTGATCTATAAAATGCATTGCCAGATCCCCAACTATCTCATCTGAACCAAGGGCAGCGATTGCAAGCTGATACCAGTTTCCCGGGGTGCCAAACGTGGAATAATCCATCCGCTCAAAAAACAAAAGGGCATCCTGATAGGTAAAGTTTGACCAACTCTGGTATTTCGCCACTATTTCATCTGCGCGATATTGGGCAAATATTTCCAGATCTTTGTGCTCAAAAGCTCTAATCAGGAAATTAGCGGTTTCAATTTTTGGGCATTTCACTGTGTCAACTTCACCCCTTCGCTCAATGTTACGGACTGCACTCCTGACCGCTCTATCATTTTGACGATAGCAGACTGGATAGTTTCATCTTCTCGTATGTCACCTTTAGTGGAAAATTTTTCTGTCTGCGGTGCTGCACCTTCCTCCTGGATGAGCTCCAGGGATACCTCAGTCGCAAGGTCTTCACTGGGTCCAAAATAGGTAATTCCAATTGTTGGATAGCCGTGAAATCCCATTTTCACCTTTTTAGCGATACGCTTTTTGGATTTTTCCAAATTCATGAGTCATTTACCTGTCTGGGGGTATAAAACATTGGTCCACGGATAATATCGCACCCAGGTGTAAAAGCACTAGTTTAGCTGCCCGGGAAACTCTACTGACATCAGGCTGTCAGGATGGCGGTGTTAAACTGGCTTCACATTCACAAATAGTAAGGGGTAGATTATGGGAGTCCTGGAAATTGGTCAGGCTATGGTTAAGGCGGTTAATGAGGGTCGCGAGACAGAGTGGCAGTTTGTGCTGAATAACTACGCTGATGGTATTGTCAGCATTGAAGGTGCCGATAATGGTGATATACCTGCCAGACTGGAGGGAATGGATGCTATCAAGGGCAAACATGAATGGTGGTTTGGCAACAATGAAGTGCACTCAACCCTTGCTGAAGGTCCGTTTATTGGGCTTCGTGATAATCAGTTTATGCTGAGGTTCATGATGGATATTACGCCCACCGGTGGCGAACGGATGCAGATGATTGAGACGGCCATGTACACAGTGAAGGACGACAAGATTGTTCAGGAAGAATATTTCTATCTGATGGGATAGTCAGTCGAAATTTTTAACATGTCATCGTACTCATGTCATCGTAAATGAGGGTGGGTTTTTGTCCATACATTGCATAGGAGGTGCAAATGTAGACTATATTTATTGTGTTACCTGTTTAAAACGAGCCAATATGTCTCTCAGACGCAAGGTACTGGGCCTTGTAACCCTCATTCAACTGATCACGGTTGGCAGTCTTTACTGGATTGCGGACTATCGTCTACTGGACGGTCATAAAGCCTTTGAAAGATCGCAGCTCATCGCTGTGCATCAGAATCTGGACAAGCTGATTCGGGATAATGTGCGGATAGTTTCCTACTATGCGGAAGATAATGCCGCCTGGGATGCTACCTATGAGTATCTGGTTTCCCGTGACCCTGATTATCTCACCCGTAATTGGCCGGCTGAATCGTTGTTTAACCAGGATATGGACATTATTCTGATTTATGACCTTTCAAAGCAGTTGGTGTTTGGTGCTGAGACCGGTGATAACCACACGGTGATCCCTGTGTCGCCTGCCATGCTCGATATTATATCGCGTCAGCCCCGCTTGTTTCATGATGAACAGGATATGACGGCAAATTCAGCGATCGTTTTTCTCGATGATTGTCTTTGGATAATTGCCTCCCATCCGGTGCTGACCAGTGAAACGCAGGGACCGGGCCGTGGTTCTTTTATCGTTGCGCGAAAATTCGACCACGCGGATCAGGTTCGTTTATCCATTCGCTTTGGCGGCCCGGTAAAGATCAACGCAGTTAATAATTCAGATATAGTCCCTGATCGCCGGGATGAGGTCGTCATATTCGACCCGATTGACGACCAGACTATCCTGTCCAGTAGCCCGATCACTGATTTATCCGGCAAAGCTGTTGCTACCTTTGATGTTTTGTCGGGTAGAGAGGTTCTTGCACAGGGCCACTCAATGACCCGCTCTATTGCTTTGACCCTGGGTCTGCTGTCGCTAGGCATGATTGCGGTGGTTGGTCTGCTCCAGGACCGCTATGTATTAAAACCATTGACCAGACTGCGGCAGCAGGTGATGAATCTAAGAAAGGACAATGTCCCTGGTCGCAGGGTTGAACTCAACGTCGAAGGGGAAATACTGGATTTGGCTGAAGCCATCAATACTAACCTGGACTCGTTCGAAGAGTCTGAGAAGCGTTTGCAGGAGGAAAAACAAATTTCCGAGGTTGCCAATCAAGCGAGAGCACAATTTATGGCGCATATGAGCCATGAACTGCGAACCCCGCTCAACGGGATTCTCGGCATGTTAAACATGCTTGGTGACACTCCGATAGATGATCAGCAGCGTGAATATACAAGACTTGCCAATAATGCCGGAAACGATTTACTGACGGTCATCAATGATATTTTGAATTTTGAAAAACTGGAGGCTGGACAAGTCGAGCTTGAATTGGTGCCAGTAGACTTGCGAAAGACAATTGATGACTTTCGCGACAGGTTCATGCTTCTGGCGGCAGAGTCTGGACTGGACTTCTCTTGCAAATACGATGATGGGCTACCTCGGACTATCCTGACCGACCCCGTGCGATTACATCAAGTGTTAAACAATTTGTTGTCGAATGCCTTCAAATTTACCCATGAAGGGGAAGTTGCTCTGGTGGTAGAAAGTAACACAGCCAGGGATAGATTTTCGATCACCGTCAGAGATAGTGGCATCGGCATTCCCCTTGAAAGCCAGGGTCAATTGTTTGACGCGTTTACTCAGGTTGATTCCTCAACAACACGTAAATATGGCGGAACCGGGCTGGGACTTTCCATTACACGTATGCTGGTTGAACTGATGGAGGGTACCATCGGGGTGGTGAGCGTCCCCGGAGAAGGAGCAACGTTTATTGTTAGCTTGCCATTGGTCCTCGTTGAACATAAAACGGACGAATTAGCCGCGCCGGCACCATTGGAGATACCAGCGCTGCCCCATTTGCGGGTATTGGTTGCTGAAGACAACCTTGTGAATCAGGTTGTTGTGAAGGGGCATCTTAAAAAGTTTGGTATCCAACCAAAGGTGGTGTCCAACGGCGCAGAAGCGCTGGATGTGTTCACTCAAAGTGGGCCGGACAGCTACGACCTGATTTTGATGGATGTGAATATGCCTGAGATGGATGGCAGGCAAGCAACGACCAGAATCCGCGAGTACGAACAGCGATGTGCCCAACCACCGATCGCGATTTTTGTGCTTTCTGCAGATGCTTTGCCTGAACATGCGGAAGCAAGCATGGCCGTTGGAATGCAAGGCCACCTGACCAAACCGATAGATATCCAGGCACTATCCCATGTGCTGCGGGAGCTCGAGAGTGTTCGATTAGTGAGTTGAGCCTTGTTAGCTCAAGATCTATCAGGCAATGTTTACCAACAAAAGAACCGAATCCGGACCGGACTGAGAACGTTATCTAGCGGACATCAGTTCCCCAACAAAGTACTAACCTCTCTGACATCCAGAAGTGCTGCATAACATCAATTTTTCACCCTGGTAACAATGTCAGTACTTTAATTCCCAAGAAATTATCAAATACAGTCACAATAAAGATGCTACCCAACAATACCGGGCAGATGTAGCCGATAGCAAAGTTTACATAGCTTTGCAGCCAGCTACCTTTTATCGATTGATCACCATTGGCTATTTCCAGATTAAAATTCTCGGTCTTCCAAACGTAAGCGGTGAACACGGCAATCAGAAAACCAACCAGGGGTAAAAATGTGTCGCTAGAGATAAGACTAACAAAATCCATAAAGTTCATTTCACCCGCGCCTGGAAGATCAATAAAGTGAGTTAATGCATCAACAGCTCCCATTGACAGCATCGAGGGTATGCCCAATATGAACACAAATATTGCCACCAGCCAGGTTGCGTTACTTCGTTTCATCTTTTTCTCATCAATCATGTAGGCGGTTGGAACCTCTAAAACAGAAATGGTTGAAGTGAAAGCAGCGAAGGCTAACAGTAAGAAAAATACACCGCCTACAATTGGACCAAAAATAGGGCCCAGTGATTCAAATACGCCCGGCAAGGTAACAAAAATAAGACCCGGGCCACCGTCAGTCTCAATGCCTAAAGAGAAGACGAAAGGAAAGATCATGAAACCCGCCAGGGTAGCAACACTCACATCCATCAGCGTAATGAATGCGGCAGCGCTGACGATGTTGGCTTTTTTGGAGAGGTAACTGCCGTAGGTCATCAACAATCCCATGCCGACAGATAGGCTGAAGAAAGCTTGACCAAGCGCAGAATAGACGACAACCCCGGTAATTTGGCTGAAGTCTGGCACGATATAAAATCGTATGCCTTCCATTGCATTTGGGAGCGTCAGGGCGTAAAGGATTAACACAAGAATCATAACAAACAGGGACGGCATTAAAATTTTGGCCGCTCTTTCGATGCCGTCAGATACTCCACGTGACACGACATAAGCAGTTGCCATCATAAAAATAGTACTGTAGCCACCGACGGTAATCCAATCAGCGGTGAATTCGCCAAAGCGCTGACCAATATCAAAGTGCCCGAGCACTATTTCAACAAAGTAGCCAAATGCCCAGGCAGCTACAACATTGTAGAAGGATAGAATTAGCACGGCACTCGCTATTCCCAGGTACCCTATGAATGCCCATTTTCTATGACCGAGCGCTTTGAAAGCACCAACAGGATTCAATTGTGTTTTTCTACCAATTGCTATTTCCGCCACCATGACGGGAAAACAAAGTACAAAACAGAAAACGAGGTACATCAGTACAAACGCTGCACCACCCCCTTGGCCAACTTCAAAGGGAAATTTCCAAATATTACCTAAGCCAACCGCAGAACCTGCCGCTGCCAAAATAAAACCGAGCCGCGAACTAAATCCTCCTCGCCCAATCGACATATTGACTCCTTCTTACTGGTGTTGTTTTTGGTGTGGTGGCTTCTTTCGCTCAGAATAACCTTGAATGAAACGATAAAGTCCATCAACTAAATCACCTATTTGTTTTCTATTTTCAGGGTATGCGGACCTGGATTATTGACTCTTGAACTGCGCCCTCCAAAATTTTAACGGTCTTGGATTTGAACTCCCGTCGTGCCAGTACCACAACGATTAACGTGGTCGCTGCAATATATGCATAAGGGTTGAGCAGCCAAAACACCATGGCAAGACAAAAATAGTAGGCCCTTAGACCTGCATTGTTGTCGTGTCCTGCGGCATCCATCAGACTGGCCACATGGTTTGCATAGCTGTCACGTTCTGCTTCGCTGGAAACGTCTGCCGGTGTGTGGGCCGCACCGATGAGGACAGCAACAAAGCCATACTGTCGCAGGCTCCAGGTTATTTGGAAAAAGGCATAGATCAACAACACGGCGATTAGAATAAATTTCGTTTGTATCTGTGCGGTGCTCTGAATCACTGACAAGGGCAGATCAACGGTGATTTCAGCAATCTGTTCGCTGGAAGATATAGCGGTGAACACGGCGGCCAGTAATAATAATGTCGCCGAGGAGAAAAACCCTACCACCCGTTCTTGACTTGCGAGTAGCGATGCATCGGTTACCCGAACTTCGCGCCTTAACATTTGTTTCATCCAGTTGACACGGTGTGATCTCATGGAATGAGACAAGGATTGTTTGTCACCACGTTTGGCCCGGCGCTTTGCGTAATAGGCATAAGATGCCCAAACCAGTAGCATATAGCTAAAGGCAGTTAGATCCAGCCAGTCAAACAACACTAAAGGGTGAGCATTCATTTAGGACTCCTTGTTAACCTCAGAGTGATAATACAGGTCCTGATTCGGTACATTACTGAAGCGCAGGGATTGTTCAACAATGATCATAGTACTTGCCAGAAAAGTCGACGAGTTTGACACAGTACCGGGGTCAGGACGAGCCATCAATGAGAGGTTCAGCGTCGACTGGGTTGCAATTCCACATCAGCCTGTGTGTAACTTTTGTAACTGGTGCGACAAGCCCGTGAGTCATGTACACTCAGCCTATGGAACACTCAGTACTCGATATTTTAAAAATTGGACAAGTGGTCGAGGCGGCGGTTGCTCCTGTATTTTTGATCACAGGGGTTGCGACATTACTCGGAATCTTATCCACCCGTTTAAGCCGGGTGACAGATCGTGCACGCGTTCTGGAGACTCGATTATTAAACAAGGAAGTTCATGACAATCCGGGGTCTTTGCAGTCTTTTGAGTTAGACCTGCTCTGGCGACGCGCACAGTTACTTAACAGCGCTTTCATGTTGTGCTCATTGTCAGCATTGACCGTCTGCTTTGTCGTCGTGATGTTGTTTTTAAGTTACGTCATGGTCATTTCTATGTCGAAACTCATCTCACTCGGATTTATCCTGGCAATGTTGCTGCTGATTCTCGGTCTAACGTTTCTGCTTTGGGAAGTGTTTATAACCACTAGAGCTATTCGACAACGGATCGAGTAAACCCGTCGGGATATCTCCTTCCGAGCGGTTTCAATTTGGACTTGCCTGATTAACAGCTGAAAATCACAAGATGCCAGCCCCAAATAAAGTCGGCAAGCCGCTTTCTTGGGGCAGTGCATTAACTATTACCCTGCGTTCAATGGCCACACGATAAACCCGTGCTATTCAGGTGCAGGGTGATTGTGCTTAATAACTAGGCCGCTGAGAGAGCAGATTGATTTCGCAGTATTCTGCCTGCCCTCTGACCGGTAAGCTCTCCATTCTCGACGATGACACTGCCATTGCAAATGGTCGCAAGATATCCCTTCGCCTTCTGGGTGAGGCGAGGTGTGTCATTTGGAAAGTCGCGAATCAGGGTAGGTTGCCCTTCAATAACACTGTCCACATCAATAATGTTGATGTCAGCTCGCATACCGGTTGCCAGGGTTCCCCGGTCGGAAAATCCGAGTATGCGCGCTTGAGCACTCGTTAGCATACGAATGGTTTCAGCCAGGGTAAAGGTGCCATTCTCCCTGTGCCAGTGGGAAAGCATAAATGTTGCCCAGCCAGCGTCGATTATCTGCGTGAGATGTGCACCGGTATCACCAAGGCTGGGTAGTATCCAATCGGTTTTTAGAAACTCTTCCATGGCTGCATAGTCATGATTGCCAAACCGAACATGGAACAGTGCTTCGCCATCACTTTCAAGCATGAAACGTAGCCATGTTTCGGCAGGATGTTCACCTGCAGCTTTGGCCATAGCGGGCAGGCTCTCATCTGCGCCTTTGGTGTAGTGTGGTGATTCGCCATTACCTAACCAGTAAAAGTTATTTACCCACATATCGAGAGGCGGGCTTGCTTTGTCGCCACCCATCTCACTGGCTTCTTTGATGAGCGTTGCTCGGGTGGCTTCATCTTGAATCGCCGCGAGGCGGGCGGGGAAATCCAGCTTAATAAGGTCTCGCCATGCTGGCGACATAAACATAATATTGGTTTTAAGACCCGACAGAAACCCGAAAGAACGTGGTAGGGCAAGACCTGTAATATCGATACCTTCGCTCAACATTGCTTCAATTGGTTCGATGTAGGCATTTGCTTTACCCGGGCCGCCTGGTATATGGGGCGCCGTGAATATCACCCGTGATTGTGCCGCCAGGCCTTGTTCACGAAGGATAGTCATTTCAGAATCGAATCGTGAATATTCGAGTACATTCTGAACCAGGCCGTTGTTTTCGCCCGCGGCCTTTGCGATTGCCACCATCTCTTTAGTCTTGGCGAAAGTACCAGGAATACTTCGACCATCTGGCATTTTGTGTGCAATCAGGCGACTCGAAGAAAAACCGACGGCACCCTCAGCGACTGATTTGCCAACCAATGCAGCCATCTCGTCAATTTCATCCGGAGTTGGTTCGTCATCGACGCCACGTTCCCCCATGACATAAGTTCGAATGGCGCAGTGACCTACCATTCCGGCGATGTTGATAGCTGGGGCTAATTTTTCGAGTGAGTCCAGATATTCACCATAACTCTCCCAGTCCCAGGGGAGCCCTTCTAATATGACAGAACTGGGGATGTCTTCCACAGACTCCATCATGCCTGCAAGGTATGCTCTATCTTGAGGTTTGCATGGGGCAAAAGTAACGCCGCAGTTGCCAATAAGCGCTGTAGTGACACCATGCCATACTACAGGGGTCAAGTCGGGATCCCAGCCTGCCTGGGCATCAAGATGAGTATGTAGATCAATGAATCCGGGTGTTACGGCATGACCCGTGGCATCAATTTCTTTAGTTCCGTTGCCTGGAACGACACCGACAGCGACGATAGTGTCATTGTCAATGGCGACGTCTCCGAGGTAAGGCTCTCTGCCAGTTCCGTCTACAATCAGACCGCCGCGTATGATGAGATCGTGTGTCATTATATTGCTCCTGTGTGTGATTCACTGTTAGCAGGGTATTGTAAGCGGGGCGAAGAAGGCAAATGGAATACCTTTGTCATCGGGGCTCAAGGGTGCTCGGCAATACGCAGGCTTTTACTCGGTCTGCTAGATGCGACTTAAGGCATCGCGCCTTAGGCTACGTCGGCGATCTTCAGTAATTGCTTTCCAATGTTCTGGCCACTAAACAATCTGTTTAAGGTGTCAGGAATTTTGTCAAAACCTTGCTGCAGATCTATCTGGTATTTAAGTTGACCAGATTGAATCCAGCCCATCATGTCTGCAACTGCCTCACCTGCTTTTGGCAGGTAGTCGATGACAATAAAGCCTTCCATGCGTGCTCGCATGGTTACCAGGTTCATGATGTTTGACGGACCTGGAATCGGTGCTGTTGCGTTATACCCGGAAATACCGCCGCAGAGTACAACCCTGGCTTTTAGGTTTATGTGATTCAGTGCGGCTTCCAGTATGTCTCCGCCAACGTTGTCAAAAAACACATCAACCTTGTTGGGACAGGTCTCACCAATACGGACATTCACATCCTCAGATTTATAATCGATGGCATCGTCGAAGCCGGCTTCATTTATCAGCCAGCTACATTTTTCCGGACCACCAGCAATTCCAATAACACGACAGCCCCTAATTTTCGCAATTTGACCGGCGATTGAGCCAGTGGCACCCGCCGCACCAGAGATAAGGACAGTTTCGCCCGCTTTCGGCATCCCCAGGTCAAGCATGCCAAAATAAGCGGTCAGGCCGGTAATACCTAGCACAGATAACATCATTTCTGGTGGGATCCCGTCCGGTACTTTTGACAATCCCATTGGACCCTTGTCAGGTGATGCAATCGTAAAGTCCTGCCAGCCACCAGTAGTTTGAACAATATCCCCTTTAGTAAAGTCCGGGTTTTTTGACTCCACTACCTGGCCAACGGAACCCGCCCGCATGGGTTCTCCCAGCCCAACCGGCGGCAGGTAACTTTCTTTGTCTTCCATCCATCCACGCTGGGTTGGGTCAAATGACAGGAACAGATTGCGGACCAATACCTGGCCATCGGCAGGCTCGGGAATCGGATTCTCCGCATATTCAAAATTATCCCGACCCACTGTACCCTGAGGTCTTTTTGCCAGTAACCATTGTCTGTTTGTATTCACTTCATCTCCTGGATGGTGTTGTGGGATCCAAATTAGGATTAGGCCTGGAGATAAGCGTAACGAAGCGACTGCACGGTGTATGTAGGAAATTTTTAGAGGAGGGATTGAACAAGTCGGGAAGTGCTATATGGCAACAATGGAATGTTCAGCGCTGATATTCATTGCACAGAATCACAGCGTGGAAAGCTAGTAACGGCAGCTCAACGATGGATTCATAGATTGAGGCAAGATAATGTCATCATGCTGACCGTGTTACAGCTCGTTTGTAATCTATTCAATCATCGCCACATAGGCTTCACGTTGGAATACTGACCAGACAAATTTTGGCAGTTTCGAGCCTAATTTATTCGCTGGAGCCCAATCTCAGTAGTGGATAAAATTATTGGAGTAAGGTACGAAAGGGCAGGTGTTATTCTAACGATATTGAACTAAAGAAATAGCGTGTTTTCTTCGGATTTATCTAGCTCTTGTCGCAGGATAATTGAACCAGCTTATAGACTTCACAGGTTTAACACTCAACCCGATTTCTACCCCGGTTTTTTGCCCTATAGAGGAGCTTGTCTGCCTTCTCTATTAGCTCACTTTCTTTTTGTCCCCGAATCGGAGAGATTTCAGCCAACCCGATGCTGGCGGTTAAGTACTTGTTTGTTGGTGAGTTCTCGTTTCCTATTTTGAGATCAACAATTTTTCCTAAGATGTTATTCGATAATCGTTCGGCCTGCTCCAGTTTGGTATCGCCAAATACTAGTGCAAATTCTTCCCCGCCATACCGGGCACAAATATCACCTGGCCTATTGCTGAATTCTTTGAGTAACTTTCCCACTTTTTTTAAAGCCTCATCACCGGATTGGTGACCGTATCTATCATTTAGCAATTTAAAATAATCCAGATCAATGATACCGAGGCAAATTGGTTTGTTGAGCCTGATACAACGTCGCCATTCATCATGAAGAAATTCGTCAAAGGCTCTTCTGTTTGGTACGTTAGTCAGACCATCAATTCTAGCTTGATTGCCTACCGCTTCTTCTGCCAGTTTTCGCTCTGTGATGTTTTGATGTGAAATAACCAGGTAGTTTTTGCCGTGAGTTTTAAAAGGGGTGACGTGCATCATAAACCAGCGCTTTTCGACGGGGCTATGGCATGGGTACTCGAAATAAAATAGCGGTTCCTTGTTATCGATAACTCTTCTTATACCTTCGCCTGCATTTTTTCCAAATTCATCACCCATTGCTGAGGCCTTGTCGCACTCTTCTATATAGTTCACCCCATTCCAATCGTCACCGATAGCACAGGCGTTCTCGATGCCGAATGCTGACCAGCCTTTATTTACAAATAGAATGTCACCTGTTACATCAATCACAACAATATGTTCAGTGACCGAATCAAGGACCAGGTTTAGAAATTCAAAAGAGTTTTCCATACTTGATTTCGCTTTTTATACGGGTTGCATAACACAAAACTTACTCCCTTCAATAATAGCAGAAATACAAGCCAGCCACGTTCCATCCCTCTCGCACGATTTTCCTGGCTAATTTCCTACGTTTTCTTCCTGTTGGCTAAGCTAAGCTGCTTGCATGACTTATCCAAGAAGCCACTTAATTGACCCGGACGGCGGCACCTACCATGTTTCTTCACGTTGTGTACGGCGGGCGTTTCTGGTTGGTTATGATGAAAACACCG
>Ga0206123_10001164_pt1 | contig 25164 bp, 26 predicted proteins | sample Helgoland_Spring_2_FD_160086 | JGI IMG/M metagenome (GOLD analysis project Ga0206123, IMG submission 160086) | Pelagic subsurface seawater microbial communities from Kabeltonne, Helgoland, North Sea - Helgoland_Spring_Bloom_20160316_1 | ecosystem: Environmental > Aquatic > Marine > Epipelagic ...
TAATCTTCATCTGAAAGATTAGATTTATCCTCAAAAGATGAAACAGCAACGCCTTCAGGCCATGAAACTTTAACAGTAGCATTTGGACTTGCAGCTTGAAGTGCCTCAGTTACCATTTTTTGACACTTGATACACATCATGCCATTTACCTGAGCAATTTGTGTTTGAGCAGCAAAAACATTAGTCGAAAAAATTAGTAAAAATAATGATAAATATATTTTTTTCATAATCTTCCTTTAAGTTTTTTATTAAAACCTTAACTATTTTTAAGCGTTTAATCTACAAGAATGTAGACCATTTTAGTGCGATATTTGAACTCAAAATGTAATATTTGAAATTAAATAAAGTTTATTGATCTTCTGGATCTTTTTTTTTCCATATATAAAAAAATAGATATGGCGCTAAAGCTGGTACCAAACCAAACCAAAACCATTCATCCCATTTGAAACTTTTATCCGTTGCAAAGCCTTTAAGGCCATTCCACCAAGTAAGATAACCTATAAATATTATCCACCCTAAACTAATAGTTGCATAAATTTTTTCTTTCTGAGTGAAATCAATTTTAGGTAATTTTGATAGATATTCTTTTAAATCATCTAAATTCATTTTTAATTATTAGCAATTTTGACGAGCTATAACGTTTAGTGCTGTTAAAGTAACTTGGCAATTACCACCTGTTTCTTTTGCTAAAATTTTATAGTTTGATGCATCGTTAGAGATGCACAATTCGTATCCCATCTCTGTAGTGATGTTGTCTGATCCACCCAATAATGCTTGTTCAATTTGTGTTGAAGTTGCTGATGTTGGGCTACAATTTGTACTGGTAGTGTTCATGTAATACATTCCATTATCAGAATAATATTCAGTTTGACCTAGTGAGATTTGCTGCATTACATTTTCTGCAGACTTTCTTTTTGCTCCAGCAACATAACCATTATAACTTGAAATTCCTATTGCAGCTATAATTCCTAATATTGCAACGACCACCAAAAGCTCAATAAGAGTGAACCCTGAGCTTTTGGTAGTCATAAAAGAGTGTTTCAATATTAATCTATTACTCTACTAGTACTGTATTAGTTTGAGTGTTACCTGCAGTACTGCACTTTTCTTCAATGCATGTACCGATTGTAATTGTAGATCCTGCAGCACTTACACCTGTTACTCCAGCATTTCCATCTGTTGTATAAGCGCCAGCGCTTACAACAGCTGCATTTGCTGTTACATATGGATTTTTAAAATCACCTAAAGCATTTACTGCTGCTGTAACAACTGTTGCTCCAGTTTTACCAGCACAAACTAACTGATCTACACCAGCTGAGTTTTTCATAGCATTTGCCTCACCTAAATTACATTTTTGTAATTCAGCAGCAATATATTTAACAACTGAAGCTTGATTTGATTTAGCTGCTTGTTTTTTAGCACCTGCTGTGTAACCTGAATAAGCAACTACACCAACAGCCGCAAGAATTCCGATGATTGCTACAACAACTAGTAGCTCAATCAATGTAAAACCTTTATTATTATTTTTTTTCATGTTTTTAAACCCTCTTTTATTGTTTTATGTTTTTTTCAAGTTTATATATTTAAATACAATTATGTATATAATTCAAATCATCATTTTGGGTCAATCATAGATTGTATTTATTGTGATTTTGGCTAAAATCTAATAAATATAAGGAAATTATGTCATACAAAATTACAGAAGAAGAAAATATTGCAACTGTCTACCTGGATGGTGAGATTGACATGGATGTTACCGAAAAAGCTAAAGAGGTAATCATGCCATTAATTGAAGCAAAAAAAGAAGTTCACTTAAATCTAAAAGATGTTCAGTACATGGACTCCTCGGGAATATCCGTTTTAATTGAAAGTCATCAAAAAGCAATCGAACTTGGAACTAAAGTTACACTAAAAGAAATTAGTAAATCAGTTTTAAAAGTTATTATGATGGCAAAGTTAGAACAAATTTTAAATCTTGATTAATGAAACAATCACAAATTATTAGTTTAAGTGAAAAAAAAGATTTTGCAGTAGACTCTTCCAATCTTAAACATGTTAGAACCTTCTGTAGAGAAGTATTTGAAAAATTAGATATCAATCAAGAGCTAAAAGATGAATTAATTTTAGCTATTGCCGAAGCTGCACAAAACATTGTTAAACATGCTTATAATAATGAAAAAACTGAAGACAAAATGATGATAAAAATTTCAGTTGAAAATGGTCATCTTGAAATAGGTTTTTCTGATAAAGGAAAACTAGTTGAAGAAGAAAAAGTTAGACATAGAAAAATTGATGATGTTAAACCAGGAGGATTAGGAACTTTTTTTATTCAACAGATAATGGATGCGGTTGAATTTAAAGAGGGTAAGAAACCTTGGATCAACCACTTAATTTTATCCAAAGATTTAAATAATTAATTTTTTTCTGAGTAACAATCTAAATTATTATAGTCTTTAAAAAACATATTTGCCATTTCGTTGCTACTAATCATAAAACAATCTAATGGCTCATTTAAAGATTGTACCATATGCTCAGTTACATTTTTTCCAGTTTGTTGCTTAATACCTGTATTTATAGTTCCAGATATAAGTGCATGACTTATGTTGCCACTTGTTGCAACAGTTAGTGCTGGACCAAGAACAGCAACACTCTGGGCACAACCAGTGAGTAGTATAAAAATGATTATTAACTTTAGATATTTCATTAGACGAAGCTTTTACAAACTATCTAATAAATTAATAGAATTTTTTTAATCTTTAAGGACAGCAATATGTCCATTTTGATTTTTTTTATCCGCCAATAATAGCACCAACATTAAAGATTGGTGAATACATCGCAATCATTAATCCACCAATCATTGTTCCCATAAAAACAATCATTATTGGTTCAATTAAACTAGACATATTATCTACTGCTGTATCAAACTCTTCCTCATAGTAACTTGATACTGAATTAAACATCTCATCCAAATTTCCTGTTTGCTCTCCAACTGATATTAATTGGCTAAATGTTGGTGGAAAAATAGGTTCTTTTAAAAATAGTTTAGTTAAAGTATCACCTGAAAAAACACCTTTTTTTACATTTTCTAAGGCGAGAGTGACGACATCATTGTTGCTAACAGATTTTGCAATTTCTATACTTTCAAGTAAGTTTACTCCAGCCGAACTAAGATTACCCATAATTAGTGAAATTCTTGCAATTAAAGATTTTAAAATCATATCTCCAAATATTGGCATTTTTAATACTCTTTGGTGCCATTTGTATCGAATTGATGGAATTTTTGTTGTTGTGTATTTAAATATCACAAAAATAATGATGCATACGAGTGCCAATGTTAAACCACCAGATCCTCTCATAAAATTACTAGCAGTCATAATAACAGCTGTTGGAGTTGGAAGTGGTACACCCATTCCTTCATACATTTCAGCAAAAACAGGAACTACTTTAATTAACATGAAAACCATTACTGTTATTGCTACAGTAAACATAACTACTGGATAAGTTAATGCACTTTTAATTTTTTTTTTTACTTTTTCTCTTTTCTCTAACGATTCTACAAGTTTCATTAAGAAATCATCTAGTTTACCACTAGCTTCACCTGCTTTAATAAGGTTGATATAGATGTTATCAAATATTAAGGGGTACTTTTCAAAACATTTTGAAAGTGTAACTCCTCCCTCAAGACTTCTTCTAACATCTTCGATAATCTCTTTCATGGTTGGATGCTCTATTTGATCTCTCAACATTCCTAATACATTAAGGATGGGCAGTCCTGCCTTAACCATTGTTGCAAATTGTTTTGAAAACAACATGACGTCTTCTGGTTTGACTTTTTTCTTTCCAAAAGAAAAGCCACCACCTTTCTTTTTTTCTTTAGTAGCGGATTTTTTTTTAGTTCTAATTAAATTGGTAATAATAATTTTTTGCTCTTTAAGCTTATAAGATGCTTCCTCTTGATTGATTGCATCAATTGACCCTTCAACATATTTTCCAGCTGATATCCCTTTATAGGTATAAGTTTCTGATGACATTTTTATTCCATCGAAAGAACACGATCGTATTCTCTAAAATTTAGATCTCCTGATAAAATCATTTCTCTTCCCATATCACTCATTGATCTAAAGCCTTCTTTTTTAGCAATCTCTTTAAGTTCAGGCGTTGTGGCTTGTCTTAATATTGCTTCTTTAATTGGTTTTGTTACATTTAAAACTTCGTATATACCCATACGACCTTTGTAGCCTGTGTCCTTACATTTCGGACAACCTTTACCTCTAAATGCTTTTGCTCTTGAAGCTTGTTCTGCTGTAAACCCAAAATCAGCTAACATTTTAGGTGTAACATCTGGATCTGGTTCTCGACATTCTGAACATGTTTTTCTTGCTAATCTTTGAGCTAAAACTAACGAACACGCAGCTGAAATCAAATAATCAGGTGTACCCATATTTTGTAATCTGGTAATAGAACTTGGAGCATCATTAGTGTGCAATGTACTAAACACTAAGTGACCAGTTAATGCTGCTTTCAAACCTATATCAACTGTCTCTTTATCCCTCATTTCTCCAACTAATATTATCTCGGGATCTTGTCTTAAAAACGATCTAAGAGCACGACCAAAATCATATCCAATATCATCTCTAATTTGAACCTGCCCAACACCATCTAGTTCATACTCGACAGGATCTTCAGCAGTTAAAATATTTAAATGTGGTTGAGATACTTCTTTTAAGATTGAGTAAAGAGTAGTTGTTTTTCCTGAACCTGTTGGTCCCGTAACAAGAATTAATCCTTGTGTACCATGAATAGCTTTTCTCAAATTTTTAAGATCATTTTCTTCAAAATTTAATTGTTCTAAACTTATATCTCCAGCATCTTTGTTTAGAACCCGCATTACAATTCTTTCATTGGTTGCTGTTGGTAGAATTGAAAGACGAAGATCAACTACTTTGCCATCTATCTTAAAAGGAATGGCACCATCTTGTGGCAATCTTCTTTCTGCAATATCAAGTTTGCCCATAATTTTAAATCGAGTAACAACTGCTCCATAATTAGAATGTAAAAATTTTGCAAAGTGTTCTTGTTCAGTTAACATTCCATCTAGTCGATATCTAACTCTTGATGAAAATCTATAAGGTTCAATATGAATATCTGATACACCTGATTTAATTGCTTCAGCAACGACTGCTGTTGAAAATTTAATTACTTCAGACTCGTTTTCTATTGCTTCAATATCTTCTTCTGGCTTTTCATCTAAAACCTCAGCGCTCTCATCTACTTCGTAATCAAAAGTTTGTATTTTTTCTTTATTTTTCTTTTGAATTGCCTCTATGGTGGTTTCACCTTCTTTTAAAAGTTTATCTATAAAAACTGATATGTGAGAAATTTTAGCTGCATGTAATTCTATATCCATTTTAGTAATAGTTTTTAAATTTCTCATTAAACTCAATTTTGAACTATCTGGAATAGCGATATGTAAAACTTTATTTTCAACCTTAAAAGGAGCAATAAAATTCATATTGATATAATTCGATGGTAGAACAGATTTAACTTCATCTGCTACGTCAATAGTAGATAAGTCAATAATATTTAGTGATTGTTCGCTAACTAATAGATCTAGAATTTTATCTTCGTTAGTTAAATTTAATTCAAAAATTGCATCTAATTGAGATTTTTGTCCCTCAGTAGATTTTTTTTTAATATCAATTAAATCTTTTCCTGAGATAACATCTTGATCAATTAAAATGTTTATTAAATTTACTTCAGATTCTCTACTAATATTCATTATAAAATTCTTGGTGCTATAAACACCAGTAATTCATCTAGATTATCAGAATTTGCTCTACCTTTAAAGAGATTACCTATCACAGGCAAGTTACCTACACCTGGTGTTTGGTTTTTATTGTTAGATTGTACATTTTTCTTAATTCCACCAATTACTACAATATCACCATCTGCTACCAATAATTTTGTAACAATTTCCATTTTATTAATTGGTGGCTCATCAGATGCTGCTGCTCTATTTGGTGTGTCGTTATTAACCTTGATAGTTAATAATACATTTCCATCTCCAATTATGCTTGGAGTAACCTCTAATTTTAATGCTGCTTCTTTAAATGATGTTGATGTAGTTCCATCAGCTGTTGTTTGATAAGGAATTTCTTCACCTTGAGTAACTGTTGCTAGTTGATTGTCTAATGTAAAAACTTTTGGATTTGAAATTGTTTTTCCCATCCCCATACTTTCAAGAGCAGTAATTTCAGCTTTTAAAACTCCTGTAGTAGTTCTTCTAAGTAATCCAATACCACTTGTTGCACCCGTTACTGGAAAGCTTGCTATACTATCGGTTGCTGAACCTAAACCTGCTGCAGTTCCTAAATCTGTTCCAGCTTCACTACCACTACTTGTACCTGCTGCACCCCCAACAATGCTTCCTGCTTTTTGAAAGTAACCACCTAATCTTGTACCTAATGCTCTTTCAAAATCTGAATTTGCTTCAACTATAAATGCTTCGATTAAAACTTGTTTAGTTCTAATATCTATTTCCTTAATTACTTTATCAACAACATCTAAATCTTTTTCTTTACCTCTAACTATTATTGATCTTGTAGTTATTTCTTCTGTAACTTGAATTGGAGTATAAGTACTATCGCCAGACTGTTGTGTGAATAATTCTTCAATTGTTGCTTTAGCTTGAGCTGGTGCAATATAGTATAGTCTAAATATTTCTGAGAATATTGGTTCTACACTATCTTCTAATTCAACTTTTTTCTTAACTGCTTGAGCTCTTTCAGATTTATAATTTTCCTGCGAAGTTAAAGTTTCAGGCGAATGAACTCTGATTAAATTACTTGCAACATCTACATCTGATGCATAATTTTTCATGTCTAGTAAAGCTTGAAACGCTTTATCCCATGGAACATCAATTAATTCTGCAGAAATTACACCTGCAACTTCATCACCAACTAAAACATTAATCTCTCCAATTTTTCCCATCAATTCCATGGTCTCTTTAAAGTCTAAATTTTTAAATTTTAAAGTTACTCTTTGTTTTAAAAGTGGAAAATTATCTGAAATAATTAAATAATTTCTTTGAGCTTCTGAAGATATTTTTTTTCTTTTTCCTAATTTTCTAGTATCTCCTACTACTGGCTTTGGACCCATTTCTAGAGTTTTTGCAATTTCAGATTTACCTCCTTCAGTTATATTTTCACTCTTTATTAAAGGACTATTGTGCTTGAAAGGTTTGTTATATTTTTTTGCAAATTGAGAATTAGCACAACCACTTAAGATAAAACCTAAGATTAAGACAATAGATAAATTAAATAATTTTCTAATATTCATCTGCTTCTCTTATTTGATTTTTGAAATCTAAAATTAAATATTTGCCATCTTCTTTTTTAAATATAGCCTCAGTAAGTCTTAAATCTATAAATTGATTTTTTCCTAAAAACTGACCTAATGTCAAAGTGATTGCTTCACCAGCAGAGTTTACCACTGAAATATAACTATGATCTTTTCCAGAGATTAAACCTGAAAGTTTAAAGTTGTATAAACTCATTTCATCTTCTTGTTCTTCTTCAGGAACACCTGCCATAGAATTAGTTCCCTCATTCCCCGCAAAAGGATCATTAAGTGGAACTTCATCTTCATCTTGAATCTGATTGGTAATCTCTTTTACTTGATCTAAAAGTTCTTCTTTTTGACCATGATTATCTGCCAAAGAAAAATTACTAAACATCATCAAAAATAAAATAAGTAAAATTTTAAAAAAATTCATTTGGTAATCCTACTATTGTTAACTCTCCAGATGCAATTATCGCTCCAGTTGAATCGCTTTGTACTACACTTATGACCTCTTTGTCAAAGTTTAGCATCTTTTGTTGCTTGGATACTGCTCTTTTAAACTTTATATATCCTAAAAACTTACCTCTTATCTCATAGTCTACTGGTATCTTATAATAAGAGACCATTTCTTTAGTAATTAAATTATCAGCTTGTTGTGCAATACCTGCTTTTAATACTGGAATTGCTTTTTTCTTCTCAATTTTTGAAATCACCAACCCATTTACACCTGCATGCCTACTTAAGCTTTGATATAAATCTTCAACTTCAGCTTTTGAATGAAATAAAGTAGAGCTAATTTCGAACTCTGGTTTCAGTTTTTTAATTCTTGCTTTAAATTGAACAATTTCGTTGTCAAATTGTACTATTTCATTTTCTTTAAGCAATTTATCTTCATATTTTGCTTTTCGCTCTTTAACCATTGGGCTAAGTATTGCGTAATATATTATTAAAAATAGAATTATTGCTCCAAAACCAATACCAAACTTAATCAACGTTTTCTTGTCAGCAGCTCCTGCAAACTTCTCTTTTAAATCTGACATTGTTAAATTTTTAAGGTCCATTAGACGTTCTCCAATATACAGGCTATTCTAAAGCCTTTCATTTGTTGTGATCCCTGCTGCTGGCCAGATGGCAATGTCATACTTGCTAAAGATGCCTGGGAAATAAGTTTTTTATTGTTTAAATTACTTATTAATTTAAGGATATCTTGATCACTAAATGCAGATCCTTCGATCACAATTTGATCAAAACCATTGTATTCTATTGACTTAAATTTTACTCTTTTTGGAACTGCAGATGCAATTTGTGCAAGCGCTCTAAAGCTTATAGTTTTATTAGATTTAATTGATTTACTTAATTCTAGTGATTTTAAAATAAGTCCTATTTCTTTTGCAAATTTGTTTTTCTCTAAAGTTTTCAATTGATGAGACTGAACAACTTGATCGTAATTAGCAATTTTTTTATTTAGCTCTGTAATTTGCCAAAATGAAAACCCAAATAAAGTAATGTAGATAACTGAAACTATTCCAACAATACCTTTGAAAGCAAAACCAGAAACTGCCTTCGCTTTTTTTTGAGCAATCATACTATCTCTGTTTGGAAGTAGGTTGATGTTTTTAACTGCTGTTACAAATTTATAATAACCAAAAACATCTAATTTTCTAAAAGCCAATCCCATCACAGTAGAAAAGTAAGATCTATTTTGAATATTTACTTCATTTTCTAATTGTGCTGGTACTTTAATTCCATCTAAAGGATCAAATAATTGATAACCTGTATTCGACATATTTTTTCTAAAGCTAGCTAAGTATTCTTCAACGTTTGGTAAATTTGAAGTAACTTTTAAATTTCTAATTCTTTTTTCATACTTTGTTTCAAAATCTTGGATAGCTTGTTTTACTTGTGTCATATATCTTCTAACAAGTGCTTCCATTTCTTCTTGATCATTACTTTCTGCCAAAGTTTTTCTATCCTGGCCTCTTATAAAAATATCTGTAATGATTGGATTGTTATCATATAAAATCATTACATAGTTTTCATCTAATCCAAATTCTAAAACTGCAGTTAAATTACTTTCTTCAATTGAACCAGCGATTTGATTTATTTGGTCTACGGCAGACTTTAATGCAAAACATTTTACATCTATGATCACTGCATTCAATCCACCTTTTTTTATGATATCCGTATAACTATTTATGTCAGAAAGTTTTGAGGCAACGAATAAAATATCCATTGTATTTCCAGTAGTGTCTTTATTTATAACTTGATGGAAAATAGAATAATCTTCCAAGTTATCCGTTAATTGAACTAAATTTTCCCAAAGTGAATCTGAATTAATTGCAGTGTTTAATTCTTCATCTGTCATTAATGGTGACGTAACAACTCTTATGATTGCACTAGTGACAGGAATTGCAATTGCTGCATTAGTTGTATTTATTTTAGATTTTTGTATAGCTATTTTTAATTCATCTGCGATTTTATCAGGATGTTCTAAAACGGTTCCGCCATCATTAACACCTTCAAATTTATGAATAAAAAATTTATCTAACACCCATTGATTGGCTTTATTGCTTGAAACTTGTGATAATCTAATTTCAGTTGGTGTTAATTCTACACCAACTATTTCCTCACCTACTGCTGAGGATTTGCCAATTCTGTTTTTTATAAATTTACTAAAAAAACTTTCCTTCTTACCGTCAGATGCTGGTTTTGGTATAGGACCATCTGTTTTATCTTTTTTCTTAAATAAATTTGCAAATGGATTTTTCATATTTAGCTCTAAGGATCACTATATACTCAACTTTTACTAGAATAAAAATAAATTATACTCATAATGGGTATTTTGATTAAATAAATGACAAATACATTACAATTTATATTATTAAGTTCTTTATGTTTGAAAAATTAGAAGATTTAGCAAAAAATAATAAGAAAATTTCTGACTTCCATATCAGAGCAGGTTCTGCTTTAGCATACAGAGCAACAGGAGAAATAATTAAAGTTCCAGATGTAATGGTTACAGAACAAGATTTGAAAGATCTTCTGTTAATGAACTGCAATGAAGAGGAATTGGCAAAATTTGAGAATACTCATGAACTTGATACAGCAATTACTTTAAGTGGACTAAGATTTAGAGCAAATTTTTATAAAACAATTAATGGACCGGCGTGCGTTTGTAGAAGAGTGGAAAGTAAAATCCCTGATATGGATCAATTTAATTTACCTCAAGCTCTATATGATATCGTTGATTTTCATAAAGGACTAGTTTTAGTAACAGGGCCAACAGGTTCAGGTAAATCAACCACCTTAGCTGCAATTGTAAATGAAATTAATAAAACAAGAACTTCAAATATAATCACTGTTGAAGATCCAGTTGAATTTATTCATAAAGATAATCAAAGTATAATCTCTCACCGAGAAGTTGGAAAACAAACTCAATCTTTTGCGGCAGCGTTAAAAGCTGCTTTAAGAGAAGATCCGGATGTAATTCTTGTTGGAGAGATGAGAGATTTAGAAACAGTAAGTTTAGCATTAACTGCTGCTGAAACTGGACACTTAGTATTTGGAACGTTACACACTAGTGGTGCACCAAGTACAATCAACAGAATTATTGATGTGTTCCCACCAGAACAACAAGAACAAATTCGTGCACAAATTTCAACTTCTTTAAAAATGGTTGTAACCCAAAGACTACTTAAAACAAAAGATGGTCAAGGAAGAGTTGGTGCATTTGAAATAATGAAATGTACACCACCCATTCAAAACTTAATTCGTGAGGCTAAAATTCACCAAATCCCAAGTATCATGCAAACGGCAGTAAGAGATGGAATGATTACGATGGATAAATCTTTGGAAGAATTAGTTAAGTCAGGAAAAATAGATCCAGGTGCAGCAAAAGCAGGACATTAAAGGTTTTACTATTTTAGAACTACTTGTTGTAATTACAATTGTAGCAGTGGTGTCTGCTGTTGGTTATCCAAATTTTATGGATTGGCGACAAGATAGAGAAATGCGTGCTTCAATGGAGAAAGTTTCTTCAATGTTAAGATCTATTAACACACAAGCTCAAAGAGGAAATTTTTCAATTGTGCAATTCATGGTAAAGCCTTTATCAAACTCTACAGAATTTATTTCAAAAGGAATGTCCAAAAGTACAGAGTCAACAATTGCAAATACTTCAGGCCAAACGGTAACGTGCCAAATAGTTAGTTCTGGTTATTGGACTAATCATAATGTTGATTATTCAAATAATGATGTTTCAACAAACATAGATAGTGATGGCGCTGTTTGTTTTTCAAAAGATACAAGATATTTTTTAAAAGAGGGAAAATTATCAAGCTTATTAAATGTTTCGATTGATGGACGATTAACTAATAATTATATAATCATATGTACAACTAAAAATGCTACAAAAACTGGTGGAAAGTGTGCCACCAACCAAGGAGATGGATTGGAAAAACCTGCCTACTTGGTAGAATGGAATAGATTTGGTAATATAAGTAAATTTAAATGGAGTGGAAGTGGCTGGAGTAGATTATAGAAAATCAGAAAAAGGAATGACTTTATTAGAGGCTTTAGTCTCTACTGCAATCATTGGAATTGGCTTTGTTGCTATATTTCAAATGGTTCAATATTCAGTAAGATCAATAGATGTTTCAGGTGAACGAACAAAAGCAACCTTTTTAACAGGAATGGTTGCAGAAGATTTAATCTCAGAAAAGTTCTCAAATTCACCAACGACTGACGTAAAAATGATGGATTATCTAATATCAAATAAAGACAGTACAAAATCTTCATGGAGAATGGGTTCATGCTCAACAGGTACTTCAAGCACTGGAACTTATAACAATGCTGCCGAAAATAAATTTAAAAAATGGGATGATCGTTTTTCAACCAGACGATTAAAATGTGCTGGAGGTAACAGTACGCAAGATATTAAATTTTTAAAAATTTATGATCTTTGCAATAACAATGCTTCTGTAAATAGTTGCACATATAACAATACTCAAAGATATGGAAATACAGGTATCTATGACAAATGGTATTTGGGTAAAATGGAAGTAAACGTGAGTACAGGTTCAAATAAACCAAAGAAAAAATATTTATACTTTCAAATTAATTAATGAAAAAAAAACTTAGTTCAATCGCTGGAGTTACTTTAATAGAAATTTTAATTGGAATTCTAATTTCTGTTGTGATGATGGCAGCTATGTTTACATCATATCAAGTGGTCAACAACACATATTCACAAGTTGCAGATCGTGCAAAAATCTCATCAGCAGGACGAGATGTAATTGGAATGATGTTAAGAGATATTCGAAATGCAGGATTTAAATATTTCAATGACAATATTAAAACTTCAAATGAACATTCTCCAATAATAATTACTAAAAGTTCAAACTTTAATACTGCGTGTGATAAATTAGAAATTGTCTTTGGTGATATAAATTATAATAGTACTCGAACTCCAAGATATGTTTATGAAAGATATAAAATAACTTATGAGTGTAAGCCATCAACGTTACCAGATAAATCAGCTCCACCACTTTCTGGAAACAAGTTTCCGCCAATCAAAGCATTTGCACTTTATAAATCAAAATTAGGATGGAATACCACTTCAAATAAATGGGACAACCCAGCAACAGATGGGAATCCAAAAACGTATGGAGAGGAAATTGTTTTAGATTACATTTCAGATTTAGTATTCAATCCAATTGATGATAAAGGATTATTGATTAATCCACCCCCTACTCCAACTAACCAAACTAAAGAAAAATTATATTCAATTAAAACTGTTGATATTGCTTTAACAGTTAGATCAACAAAACCATTTTTTAGAAATGCAAAATTAAGAAAAGTGTTAGCAATGATGGATAGTGCTAGAACAAAATCAAATACAGATAAATTTTTAAGAGAGTCTATTGTTGTGTCAGCTCATGCAAGAAATTTAGGATTACAATGAGAAATAAAAACGAACAAGGTTTTGCTTTAGTCTTATCATTAGTTTTAATGTTAGCAATGTCGTTAATGGGTGGTGCATTAATTGTAATTTCTGCTGGAGATCATAAAAGTAATAATAATAGTGATGAGTATCAGCAAACATTTTATGTAGCTGAAACAGCATTATTGGAAGGTGAAAAATATGTTCTAAATCAGTTTTTAGGTCCTTGGAATATTTCAAACCATACTCGAAATACTTCTGCTAGAAATTTACCTGCAAATCAAACAACTGTGTTTGATGGAACGCTTACAAAAAGAGGTTATGGGAATAGCGACTCTTTTTACTATAATACTAACAAAAATTGTTACAACAGTTTCAGAGATTTAGATAAATCAGCTATAAAAGTGGTAGTTGGTGAAAGTTGGAATTTTGGAGACGTAATTCGTGATAGCTTCCAAAGTGCATCTGCCCAAGAAAAACAAGAAGCAGAAGTTTTAAAGGGTTATTATTATGAATTTTTTATTACAAGAATTGGAGCAGCTCCATTTAGAGGATACGGCTCCAGTATTAAAAAAAGTGCTTCAGATACAGGAAATGATGGAATGGCTTATCGAATTTACGGTTGTGGTATAAAGGCCTTAGGTCATTCATTTAACAAAAGCACTAATCAGCACAATGTTAGTGGCTCAGATAGCATGATTGTATCCTTGGAAAGTACTATTGTTCTTCCAAAATAGCTAAAAAAAACTAATTTGATCAGTATAATACTTACTTAAATGCTTAGTTTGTCTATTATAAATTTTCTTTATAATATTAAACAAATGAAAAAAATTTTTACACTTTTTGTAACTCTCTTTATATATATATCACCTGCCAATGCGGCATGTGATTTCATGATCAATATTGGTGATAAAGGAACAAAAATTTTTGAAAAGATTGCCCCTCCAATGCCCATGTTTGAAGGTCAGTTTATGCTCCCTGTTCAAGCACCTGAACTTTGTCCAAATGATAATCTAAATGACATGATTGCCGTAGAGTATGTATTTTTAGGTGAAACAGAAGAAACAGCAAAACTTGCAGCATTAAGAATAATCGCTTTAAATGATGGTGAGAATACTGAAGCGAATAAACTTACATTAATGAATTATGCAAAAAAAGTTTATGGAGACTTTGATACAGGACAAAATCCACAGATCTTTAATAACTTTTATGCATGGCAAAAAAATAATAAATTAATTATTTATAAAAGACTGATAAATCCAGAAAATTTGGTGGATGAAGAAATTTTTATTACCAATGATGAATATGACATGAAGTTAGGAGAATTTTATAATAAATTAGAACAGGATGCTGAGGCAAAAGATGAAAGTTAAAATATTTATTTTAAAACTAATCTTTGCTTTGATTTTATTTTCTCAAAATTCATTTGCAAAAAATTTACCTCCCGGATCAGGGATTAGTGATGTTCCTGCAAACGTTTTAATCCTTCTTGATAAATCTGGAAGTATGGGTGCAAGAATGACTAGTGGTTCAGGCTTAACTTATCCTTTGACTGTTGCGGTAGATGCTAACGGAGATGTTTATGGTAGTCAATATTTGACATATGGAATTAAAAAATTTACTTATGCAACAGGTGCTGTAGATAGTACTTTTGGATCAAGTGGAACCTACAGAGGAAGTGGATACTGTAGATCTTATTATAATTATGCCATGCAGGTACATAATGGATTTTTATATGTTGCATCATATAGTTATGGAAGAATTTTTAGAATTAATTTAACAACAGGTGCCTGTGATTGGAACGTTTCATTTAGTTCTCCAAGACACTTATCTATTAAAAATAATATTTTAAATTCTTTCAATTCTAACGGACAATCGTTTACTAGAAATCTAAGTACTAATACAAATATTAATTGTGGTTCATGGTATCCCACAGAAATCAGATATAGCATGCTTGGAACTCATGATGCTTCGGGAAGTAACTTTTATGCTCATTACAATAGACGATTAAATAGATATACGGTGGGTAGTAATGGTTGTATAAATAAAAATCCAGCTAGCTCTATATATAGAAGCCAATGGTATTATGGTTTTGGGATGTCTGCCCATCCAACAGATGATAATATTTTATATGGTACAAGTTATTATGAAAGTGCGTTATATAAAGTAACTCTTAACGCTACCAAAAATAGCGCAACTTATAGTAAGGTGGGTAGATATTGCAGTAGAGCATCTACAGTGACCGATGTTTGTATGCGATACCCAAGAGGTACTGCTGTAGATAGCACCAATAATAGAGTATTAGTTACCGATTATTACAATAATTCAATTCAAGCTTTTGATTTAAACCTTGGTTTTTTAAAACAATTTGGTGGTGGTTCTAATACCAGAATGACAGGTGCTCATGAAGCAATTAAAGCAATTGTAACAGACTCTTCATTAACTGCTGGTGTTGATTTTGGTTTTGCTTATTGGTCTTCGGGTGGAGCTGGTTTTAGCAACTGGAGTGGAAATATTACCACTGGAAGAGCTAGTCCTTGTAACTCAAGAGCATGTTTAAAAGTAAGAGCACATAAACAAGGTGCATCGAGAATTAATCAAATAATTTCAAGTGTTAGCCCTGGTGGAGGAACAAACGCTGACGATTGGGCAAGAATTGCAGAACAATACTATCTTCATGGAACCTATTCACCTATTGATACAAACTTGTCGTGTCAAAATAGTTATGTCTTAGTTATTGGGGATGGAGATTGGTATAATCACGATGCTGCTAAAAGAAGAGTTATTAAATTATTAAATCAACATAAAATAAAAACCTTTACTGTTGCTTATGGGGGTGGATTATCAAGTAACGGTGTAAATAACTTTAGGAAGATGGCTCAAGCAGGTGGTACCAATGATGTTATTGTCGCTAACACAACAGCTTCTTTAAAATCCCAACTCAAAGCGGCAATCTCACAAATTATTGCATCCAAATTATCATTTACGGCACCCGCAATTACAGCAACTATTGAAAAAGGTGGCTCGTTATTCCAAGCACAATTTGATTATGTACAAAATAAAGAGTGGCAAGGAACTTTAACTAGATCAGCTATTAGTTCAAGTGGAGTTATTGACACTAATGATAATTCAAATTGGAGTGCAATTGATGAAATGCCATCTCCTGATAACAGAAAAATTTGGAGTGAAGTTCCAGGAACAGATTATAAATCAAATTATAATAACTTTGTTGATACAAACTGGAATGAAATAAATGCATTATTTCAACAAACCAATAATGAAGTAGCCGGTTACCATAGTGTATCTGATAACCCTGTAAATTCTCGAAGATGTAAAAACTCTTCAGGAGTTGCTAACGGAACCGATGATGATATTAAAGGTTTAATCAATTTTGTCAGAGGTAAAGATTATTTTGATTATGATGGCGATTGTAATTTAACAGAGACAAGAGCTAATCCGCTTGGGGATATATATCACTCTGAAATGGTAGTGGTTGGTGCACCAAGTGCTGAAACAGCATTTGTTGGAACTAACCAAGAAGCTTATTATAGATCTATCAAAGGTTATGATGCTTGGGCTGAATCAAAAGCAAGTAGAAAAGAAATTATTTACGTTGGTGCAAATGATGGGATGTTGCATGCATTTAATTCTAAAACCGGAAAAGAAGAATGGGCATTTGTGCCTCCATTTGTAGCAAGCTCAATGCCAAATATGGTGAATGTTAATTTAAATAGATCTGGTGTAGGTGGATCAAATGCGATTTATGGAGTGGATGGCTCTCCTGTAGTGCATGATATGTATTTCAAAAGTGCATACGATACTGCTAAACAATGGCACACGATATTAATGGTTTCTTATGGAAGAGGTGGACCTGGTTTTTCAGTACTTGATGTAACGGATCCTGCAAAACCTTTACATTTATATTCTATTTATAATGATCACATTAAACATAAAGTTCACGTCATTGATCATAACGGTGCACTTAGTGATTATGATTATATTGCAACTTCATTTCCTATAAGCACATTAACTGAGGCTATTGAGGTAACTGATAATGCACAAAATAGTGTTGGAAGTGAAACGTGTGATGCAACAGCAAACAATAGATGTTTTAAATCTAATACATGGACCTTACCAGCAACTTTGCAAAATGTAACAGCATCTGACATCTCTGTTATTTTAGACGATAACAATTACACAAACTTTAGTATTGGAAAATACACATCGGGTGCAAGAAATGGCCAAGCCTACATTCAATTTGGACAAACGATGACCTATTATGGATACGATCCTAATAATGCTGCATTAAACAGTTCAAACCTTGGAATTTATTTAAAACCAGGTTCAGCCTTAACAGGAGTTCAAACTCAACCAGAGTATGACTATAGTGCTTTAGGAGAGACTTGGGCAGCTCCTAGAATATTAAGACTACCCAACAATGGTGCCGGAGATAGTAATATTGATGATGATATTTATGTAGCTGTGATGGGTGGTGGTTTTGGTGCTCAACACTCTGGCTTTGGGTCTAATTTAACAATTGTTAATTTAGAGGACACTCAATACCCAGGTAAAGTTCAAAAAGTAATTCCTATTGATGATTTAATTACAAATGACATTGTAAATTCAACTCCTGGAACACCAGTGGTTATTACTCCTGATACTGCAAGAGGAGTAAATTACAAAGGAGCACTTGTTTATCTAAGTGATCTTGAAGGTAAAATTACTAAATTTAATTTAACGAATATGTCTGATGATGGCCAAGGAAATGCTATTGCTTTGTATGACAGTACTACTTTATTTAATGCAGGATCAAACTCAACTAATGGACGATACATGTACCATTCAATGGATGCAACGGTTGGTCAAACAACCAATTCATTATGGTTGTATGCGGGAACAGGTGATTATGAAAGAATTGGTGACACCTCAAGTGGTAATCAAAATTTAATGCTTGGTATAGCAGATCCAGATTATCCAAATTACAAAGAAATAAATGTTGCAAGAAAGTCAATTGATCTTACAAGATGCAAAAATACAACTAATGACACCACAGGTGCAAACTGTCCAAATTTAACAAAAGATATGGGCTGGTATGTTACATTATCTAATTCACAAAAAGTAACTGCAGAACCATCAGTTTCAAGTGGACTTGTATATTTTCCAATTTACCAACCTAGTTCATCGGTTAACAAATGTAGTTTAGGTGACGCTTTTATCTGTGCAGTAGACGATGAATGTGGAACCAATTTCTCTGATAGATTGGGCAACAAAAGAGCAAGCTCTGACCAATGTTTCTATGTTGGGCAAGGGGTTTTATCAAGAATTGTATTCTTTGCAGGAAAATTATTTGCAAACATTGCAGGTCAATCTACTCAAAACAAAAAAGACTTAGTAACTTTACAGGCAGCTTCTGGAGAAGTGAGTACTTACAGAAGCTCTTGGAGACATAATTTTTAACTAATTAAAAAAATTGAGATCATAATATATTAAGAGTATTAGATAATTAATTATGAAAATAAAAATTAAAATACAACCAAAAATAGCATATTACCTATCAATAGTTTTGACATTAATTTTGTTTTTCTATTTTTCATACAAAGGTGTGATTGCATATTTTATTCATAAAGAACTATATGGGGGTGGAATTGATATTCTTATAACTTTAAGAGCAACTCTTGCAGGCGTAATGTTGTTTTTATCCTTATTGCTTCTTCAATTTTCTAAAATTAAAGATTTAAAAAGTCATAGAATTATTCTAAATGGTATTTTTATTGGTTGGACTACAATTACTATTTTGTTAATCATATTATATCCAAATTTAATCTATTTTATTATTTTAAATGGAGTTTGCTCAATTTTTTCATTAGTAACTATATTAAGTTTAGTTGACCAAATTAAAGAAGAAAAAAATTCTCTAACAGATAATGAAATATACCTTTTGCAAAAACTAGCTAATAAAAAATAATTTAAGTAAAAACTCTCGTATCTTCAAAAAATTTAAATAAATCAAAATAAAAATAAATGATCCATGTAAACATCGTGAGCATGGTCATAAAAATTAAAGTCAAACCTACTAAACTATCTTGATCAACTTTCTTTCTCCATTTTTTTGGAAAAAAACTTAGCGAATACGCATAAACAATAACAAAGAGATTTAAACCAGTTATAATAATATTTATGAAAAGAAATTGATCCATTATTTGATAAGTTTTTTAAGTTTATCTTTAATTTTATCTTTATTTATATTCAGTTTTTCTTTTAGAGTATTTTTGATTAGATCTTCATTAATATTTTGAATATCTTTGAGTTTTTCCTTAATATTTCCACTCAATACCCTAGATTTTACTGTAGCAATTGCTTTATTAACAAATTCACGAATTACAATCTTATAATCATTACTATTTTCGGTATTACCAATATTTTTAAATTCTAAATTTTTTAAAGTAATTTGTTCTTTTATTTTTAATTCAGGAGAATTTACTGAAAGAATAATATTTTGAACAGTTAATTTTTCAATGTTAAAATATTTTGTGCTAGCTGATTTGCCACTACCCTCTTTTAAAGTTTTATTTAATGACCTGACATTATCATTAATTTTGGCATTCTTAAGACTAAAAAAATAATTCAAATTCATACCATTTAAATCAACTTTTTGAATTTCTATATTGTCACTAAAAATAGTTGACGATTTTAATTTTACATACACTTTTTCAATAAATAATAAGTCATTAGAAAAATTTTTATTATTTAATTTAATATTTCTAGCGATAGCCTCTCCCTTTAAATAGTTAATCTTTAAACTTTCAATGTTAGTTTCTCGATCAAGGCTATTGGTGATGTTTTTTTCAACAATTCCTTTGATTATTTTGTCTCCAATAAATTCTGAAATCCCATAAAATATCACTATTAAAACAACTATAGATATAATTTTTTTCATAATTTTTATGATTAATAAATAATTGAATTTAAATTATTTTCAAAAATTAAATATAAAAGAGTTCCAATTATAATGAAAGGACCAAAAGGAATTTGTGAAGACATTTTTTTTGAATTTTTTATTAAACTTGGAATAACACTTATTAAAGCAGTGACTGATGATAAAAATATAACAAAAGGAATTGCCATCCAGCCAAACCAGAAACCAACTACAGCGAAAAGCTTGGCGTCCCCCAAACCCATCCCTTCTTTTTTTCTAATTTGTTTATAAAAAAAAATTATTGACCAAATAATCCCATAACCGAATAATCCACCAACTAATGAATTCACATAATTTGGAAACATAGAATTCAAATTTGGATCAAAAGATTTTATAAATCCTAAAGCCATCATTAAAAAAGTAATTTCATTTGGAATAATAAAATGTTTCAAATCAATGAAAAATATTATGATAAATGATAAACTTAAAATCATTAATAATACAGTCGTCAAAGTTATTCCGTATAAAAGATAAATAATTACAAAAAATAAAATACTCAAAAATTCGACTAAAACATATCGTGTGGGAATAGGTTTTTTACATTTTCTACATTTTCCACTTAGTAAAAAATAAGAAATAATTGGAATATTGTCTTTCCAAGTAATTTTTTTTTTACATTTTGGACAATATGATCTGCCCATGGCAACACCTTTATTTAAAGGTAAACGATATATGCAGACATTTGCAAAACTTCCCCAAAGTCCACCCAAGATTATGATAAATAATAAATCCACTAAAAATAAGAAATTATATTTTGAAATTTGATGTTACGTGAATTAGACCATCAATAATAAATTGAACCATTAATACCGCATCCTGCAGATGTATATAAAAGTTTGGACTATTAATTATAATCTCCATAGTTGTAAAATTACCTAAAATAAGGGTAAAATGCTAGTTATAAATGTTCTTTATTAAATCTAAAAAAACACAAGAAGAAAAAAAACCTACAATATCTCAAGATAGTATTGATCTTGAAATCATTACTAATATGAATCAGGAATTTGCTTTATCTCTAAAGCTTAACGATACATTAAATACAGCTCTTAAAATAATCATTGCAAGATTAAATGCACAAGCAGCTAATGTTTTTTTAATTAATAAAATAACAAAAAAATTTGAATGTATTGCTTCACTTAATCAAGAACATTTAGATGAATATCAGCTTGATTTGAAAGATGGAGTAATGGGCAAAGCTGTTGACCAAAAGAAATGTATTCGTGTTGGAAATGTCAGAAAAGATGTAAGAGAAATTGCCGAATTTTATTTTGATCTTGATAATAAAACTAATTTTACAACCTTTTCTGTATTATGTGCTCCACTCATTGCAGCAAATGATTGTATTGGGGTTATTCACTGTTTGAATAAAAAAACAGATGATAAATTATTTATTGAAGAAGATAGAAAACTTTTAGAAACTTTATCAGCTCCTGCTGCACTTGCAATAAGAAATGCAAAAATGGCTCAGGAAATGGTTGAGCAAAATAAAATGCAAAAAGAAGTCGAGATAGTTGGAGAAATTCAAAAATCTCTTTTGTCATCTAATAAGAAAGAACCTTTTCCACTAGCTGGTATAAATATTCCTGCAAAAGTTGTTTCTGGAGATTTTTATAATTTTAATGATTTAGGGGATGGCAAATATGGATTTGGGGTGGCAGATGTGTCAGGTAAAGGAATAAAGTCATCTTTATTAATGTCTAAAGCATCAAGCTTGTATAGCTGTCTTAGCAAAACTAATCACTCCCCAGCAAGTTTGCTAATTCAACTTAATAATGAAATATGTGAGACAATTTCTCGAGGAATGTTTGTTACAATGTTAATAGGAATTTATGACAGTAATTTAAAACAATTAGTGTTATCAAGTGCTGGGCACGAACCCCCTATTATATTAAATGAAAATAATGAATTTTCAAATTTTAATGAAGCAGGACCTCCGTTAGGGATAGTTCCTAAAACACAGTATAAAGAGCACACTATTAGTTTTAGCAAGGCGTCTATGTACATATTTACAGATGGTATAACTGAAATTAAAAACCCACAAGGCGAAGAGCTAGGATCAATTGGTTTTCAAAATTATATTACTAAGTATAAAGATAAACCGAATAATGAAAGGCTAAAATTAATTATCGATAATGTTTTAAGCTCTAAATATACTCAAAAAGATGATTTAACTATTGTAGTTTTAGACTCTTAAAACTTAGGAAAATCTTAGTGAGCTGTATGGTTTTAAATCAAGATTAGTATTTTCATTTGCAATCATTCCAGAAATTATTTTTCCAGAAATAGGACCTAAGGTCCAACCCAAATGATGATGACCAAAACAATAAAAAACATTTTTATGATTTTTTGAAGGACCCATCACTGGAAGAAAATCTGGTAGTGATGGTCTAAAACCTAACCATTCATCTTCATGCTCTGGTAAATCCCCTAGCATATATTTTGCATTATTTATTAAGTTTTTAACTCTAGATTTTGATAATGGATTATCTAAACCACCAAATTCAACCGTTCCAACCACTCTTAAACCTTGTTCCATAGGAGTTATTCCAAATCCTCTGTTAGAAAAAATAACAGGTCTACTCAGTAAGTGATCACAACCTTTAAAATGAACATGATAGCCTCTTTCAGTATCTAAAGGTATTCTCTCCCCTAAATTGTCAGTTAATTTTTTTGAAAAAGCCCCACAAGCAATCACGACTTTATCAAAAATAAAACTTTGATTTTCTGTTTTAAAAACAGGTTTTTGTTCATCAAAATTAATATCTTTAATATTTACTTTATTAAATTTTCCACCCTTTTTTAAAAACAAGTCAAAAAGTTTTAATAGAATTTTTTTTGGATTTCTTGCATGTCTTGCATAAGGATAATAAACACCAGCATGATAAAAAGGTTTAATATGTGGTTCAAGATCATGAATTTCAGCTTTGCTTACTAATTGTTGTTCAACACCTAGCTCATCTCTAATTTTAATTTCTAATTCCCTGCTTTTTAAATCTTGATCATTCCAAATATATAGAATTCCTTTATTTTCAACTAAGCCTTCTAAATCAATTTCATCAAATAATTCATCATATGCAGGTAACGCTAAATCTAAAATTTGATGCATATTTTTTGCAGTGTGCATCATTTTATTTGTTGTTGAATTCATTATAAATTTAAAAAACCACGGAATCATTTTTGGAGCGTAATTCCATTTTAAAGCTAAAGGTCCCGAAGAGCTTAATAACATTGAAGGCACATCAGCTAAAACATCGGGACGATTAAGAGGCACTGAGGCATAAGGTGAAAAGTGGCCAGCATTTCCATAGGATGCTGCTTGTGCACCAGGATTATCCCTATCAAATATTGTTACATTAAATCCTTTTTTTTGTAAAAATAAAGCATTCGATACTCCTTGTATTCCAGCACCAACAATTCCAATTTTAATATTTTTATTCACAGGATATTTATATAGATTAAATTAGATTATTTTGAAGTGACAAATTATACACAATTTTGATTAGAATTATTTTAAGCTATAGTTTGTTGATTATGAACTTTGGCACTCATTACAATACCAAAACCAATCATTGTCGCGAGCATTGAAGACCCGCCATAAGACATTATTGGAAGTGGTGAACCAACTATTGGCAGCAATCCTAATACCATTGATAAATTGACAGTAATGTAGATAAAAATAGCAAATGCAAAACCAAAACAAAATAGTCTTGCAAAACTACTTCTAGAGATAGCACCTATTTGAATAATTCTTAAAATAATAATCGTGTACAATAACAAAAGTCCTATAGAGCCTATAAATCCAAACTCCTCAGAAAATAAAGTAAAAATAAAATCGGTATGTTTTTCTGGAAGAAAATCTAAATAGCTTTGTGTTCCTTGTAAAAAACCTTTTCCTGAAAATCCACCTGAGCCAATTGCTATTTTTGATTGAATAATTTGATAACCAGCTCCTAACGGGTCTCGTTCAGGATTTAAAAAAGTCAAAATTCTTAACTTTTGATAAGGTTCTAAATAAGTAATTACAAATGGCAATGATATCAAAAAAACTACAAATGACACAAAAAAATACTTAATCTTTACCCCGCCTAACCACAATATGATAAGGCCACTACTTGCAATTAGTATGGACGTTCCAAGATCAGGTTGAGCTAGTACAAAAATTACTGGGACTAAAATAAGAGATAATGCAATAGAAATACTTAAAAATGAATTTACTTTTTCAATACTTACGCGATGATAGTATTTAGCAAGACATAGGATAATTCCTATTTTCATTAATTCTGATGGTTGTAAAACTAAAAAATATAAATTAATCCATCTTTGTGATCCAGATACCTTTAATCCATAAACAGAAACCCAAATAAGTAATAAAATAATTGCTATATATAAAAAATAAGAACACATATGCCAAAATTTAATATTAAAAAAAGAAATCACTAGCATCAAAACAAAAAAAACAACTAATTTAGTTAAATGACTTTTGGTATGATATAGAAATTCACCTCCATCAGTGGAATACATTATAAAAATACTTAATATCGATAATGTAAGGATACAAATTAATAAAATATAATCTAAATTTTTAATTTTTTGAAATAAACTTTGGTCTGAATTTAATCGTCTATAATGATACATCTAAATACTAAATTCTTTATAATCTGGCATTTTTTTTCTATATTGGTGTCGATCAATTATTAGCTTAAATAATTGCGTAGCCATTGGTGCTGCTGCTTTACTACCTGAGCCACCGTGTTCAACAATAATGCTTACCGCATATCTTGGATTGATATATGGCCCATACGCAACGTATAAAGCATGATCTCTTTCTTCATAAGGTATTTGAAAAGTTTCAAGATCGAGTTCTCGTTCTCTTTTACTAATACGCTTTACTTGAGCAGTTCCAGTT
>Ga0206123_10001167_pt1 | contig 25154 bp, 22 predicted proteins | sample Helgoland_Spring_2_FD_160086 | JGI IMG/M metagenome (GOLD analysis project Ga0206123, IMG submission 160086) | Pelagic subsurface seawater microbial communities from Kabeltonne, Helgoland, North Sea - Helgoland_Spring_Bloom_20160316_1 | ecosystem: Environmental > Aquatic > Marine > Epipelagic ...
GGGAATGGCTCAATATTAAGCTGTTTGATGATTTTGTTTTTGAGCTGAAGGGTTACAGAATGCATTGAAACAAATCCTATTCCTAATCCTGCTTGAACAGCCTCTGCAATTGCCTCATTGGAGTTAATTTGAATATCTGAGTTAAAATTCAATCCGGTAAACCTTTCAATTGTCATTCTAGTTCCCGACCCAACCTCTCTAGTTAGCAAAGTCTCTTTGGAAAGATCTTTAATATCTACCTTTTTTTTCTTATGTAAATCATTTTGAGGGTGCGCAATAGCAATTAATGGATTTTCCATAAAGGCTTTTGATATTAATGGGATGTCATTTGGCGGCTCGCCCATAATGACTAGGTCGGCATTATTATTTTTTAAATTGTTAAGGAGTGCATGCCGATTAGTTACATCAATATAAAAAGTCATTTTAGGAAATTCCTTTTTAAATTTCGCAAGTAAAGTGCTGATAAAAGAATTTGCAGTGGTCGCAACAGCTATTTGAAGATGACCAGAGTCAGGATTAAGTATTTCATTAATTTCAAGCTTAGAGTTTTCAAGCGTACTAATGGTTTCTAATGCGGTTTGATAAATTTTCTTACCTAAAAAAGTAGGGTTTATTTTCTTTCCATTGATATCAAATAACTTTGCACCTATATTTTGCTGTAATTGTTGGACTTGCATATAGACAGCAGGCTGAGTGATATGGAGTTCTTTACTGGCACTAGTAAAGCCCCCAAGTCTTATAACAGATTCAAAACTATATAGCTGCTTAAGCGTGTAATTAATCATAAGTATTACTAATGATTATATAAATAAATATTATTTTACATTATTTTTTTCACAACTATAATGATTTCATTTTAAGATAAATGATAAGGGGAATTGCTAATGGCAAAGAAAGGTTATGACGCTGGAGTTAAGGAGTATAGAGACACCTACTGGATGCCTGAATATGAGCCAGTAGATACCGATATTCTTGCATGTTTTAAAATAACTCCACAGCCAGGAGTTCCTAGAGAAGAAGTGGCCGCTGCAGTGGCTGCTGAATCCTCAACAGGAACTTGGACTACAGTCTGGACTGACCTTCTAACTGATCTTGATCATTACAAGGGAAGGGCATACAGAATTGAGGATGTCCCAGGTTCAGACGACGCAATCTATGCATTTATTGCCTATCCAATCGATTTATTTGAGGAAGGGTCAATTGTAAATGTATTAACCTCCCTAGTTGGAAATGTGTTCGGTTTTAAAGCTCTTAGGGCTCTAAGACTAGAGGATATTCGTTTTCCAATAGCCTATGTAATGACCTGTGGAGGTCCACCTAATGGTATTGAGGTTGAGAGAGATAAAATGAATAAATACGGCAGACCTCTATTGGGTTGTACTATTAAGCCAAAACTTGGTTTGTCAGCTAAGAATTATGGAAGAGCATGCTATGAGGGGCTCAGGGGTGGTTTAGATTTTACAAAAGATGATGAAAACGTTAATTCTCAGCCATTTATGCGCTGGAGAGACAGATTCGGTTTTGTGCAAGATGCTATCGAGAGGGCTGAGAGAGAAACTGGTGAGCGTAAAGGTCATTATCTGAATGTGACCGCTCCAACTCCAGAAGAAATGTATAAACGTGCGGAGTATGCTAAGGAATTAGGCACTCCAATTATCATGCATGACTTCTTTACAGCTGGATTTACTGCAAATACTGGGCTGGCAAATTGGTGTCGTGATAACGGCTTGTTGCTGCACATTCATAGAGCCATGCATGCTGTTGTTGATAGAAATCCAAACCATGGTATTCACTTTAGAGTTTTAGCAAAATGTTTAAGACTTTCTGGAGGTGATCATATGCACTCAGGAACTGTTGTAGGAAAGCTTGAAGGAGACCGAGATTCCACTCTAGGTTGGATTGACTGCATGCGCGATAGTTTCATTAAAGAGGACCGTTCAAGAGGTATTTTCTTTGATCAAGATTTTGGCTCCATGCCAGGAATGTTCCCAGTGGCATCTGGAGGAATTCATGTTTGGCACATGCCGGCACTAGTAAATATATTTGGAGACAACTCTGTTCTTCAATTTGGTGGAGGAACTCTTGGTCATCCTTGGGGTAATGCAGCCGGTGCAGCTGCTAATAGGGTTGCGGTTGAGGCTTGTGTTGAGGCTCGAAATGCTGGACGTGAATTGGAAAAAGAATCGAAAGACATCCTCACGAGTGCCGCTAAACATTCTCCAGAACTCAAGGTGGCGATGGAGACATGGAAAGAGATTAAGTTCGAGTTTGATACAGTTGATAAGCTAGATATTCAGCATAAATAAGTCTATTGATTAATTGATAAAGGAAAAGATTATGAGTAAAGTACAAGATTACCCGTCAAGACTGAGTGATAACGCTAGCAGAAAGTTTGAAACCTTTTCTTACTTACCTGCAATGACCGATAAACAAATTCGTGAGCAGGTTCAGTATATTGTTGATCAGGGATACAATCCTGGAGTTGAGCATACTGAGGTTGAGAATGCAATGGAAAATTACTGGTATATGTGGAAGCTTCCAATGTTTGGTGAAACGGATGTCGATACCATTTTGGCTGAATGTAAAGCCTGCCATGATGCTAATCCAGAAAATCATGTTCGTTTAATTGGATACGATAACTATGCACAGTCGCAGGGAGCATCAATGGTTATTTACAGAGGCAAAGGATTTAAATAATCAAGTAAAATCATGTTAGCTTGATTGGATAAACCCCTGTCTTTCAGCAGGGGTTTTTTTTGAAAGGATTAAAAATGAATGAATTAGACCAATACAAAATTGCTAAAGAGCCATTCTATCAGCCACAAAAAGATGAAATTGATATGTATACGGCTGCTTATATGAATCGAATGCCGGTTATGTTAAAAGGACCAACGGGTTGTGGCAAGTCTCGATTTGTAGAGTATATGGCTTATAAATTAGATAAGCCGTTAATCACTGTAGCTTGCAATGAAGATATGACAGCAAGTGATCTAGTAGGGCGCTTTCTGCTTGATAAAGAAGGAACAATTTGGCAAGATGGGCCATTGGCAATGGCCGCTCGATATGGTGGTATATGTTACTTAGATGAGGTAGTTGAGGCCAGGCAAGACACCACCGTAGTTATTCACCCCTTGACAGATTATAGAAGAACACTTCCTCTTGATAAAAAAGGCGAGTTAATTGATGCTCATCCTGATTTTCAGCTTGTAATCTCTTACAATCCTGGTTATCAAAATCTAATGAAGGATCTTAAACAGTCAACCAAGCAGAGATTTTGTGGATTTAATTTTCAATATCCTGATGAGAAGACTGAAGCACATATCATTACTAAAGAATCTGGCGTTGATGAAGCGACAGCCCTGAAGTTAGTTCAGATTGCTCAACGAGCTAGAAACCTTGTTGGCCATGGACTTGATGAGGGTATTTCAACTAGATTATGTGTTTATGCAGGACAACTCATTGCTGATAAAGTAAGTGAAAAGTCAGCCTGTAAAATAGCTATGGTGAATCCAATTACTGATGATTTGGATATTGTTGACACTTTAAATGCCGCAATAGATACGTTTTTTGAGTAATCTTTTGCTATGACTTCTGTCCAGCTTTCTGATTTCGAGGATAAATTTAAAAATCCTTCAGATATACTTCATGATGCCCTAAATGGTTGCTTTTTAGAGGCTTCAAAGGTCATGACTCCAAATGGACTGAAGGTTTACCTAGACGGCGCTGGCGCACTCCATGCAATGGGAAAAGGAGAGGATATGGTGATCTCTTTCCTTGAGGAAACGCCAATGGTCGTTAAGGAGGTTGGTGAATCCATTATTGGTGAAATTATCTTCTCAATAATGAAGATGTCGTCACAGACATCGGCAGCAGTTATAGTCTTAATGATTTCAAGCCTTCCTAATGTCGCAAGGCGAATGAGTGATTTTGATTTATTGAAGGGATATCTTAGGTTATTAGAAAGAATGATCGCACTTGCCCCCAGAGGTATGAGACCAATGCTCAGTAATATCGATCTATTAACTAGTAAGCTCACCTTGGGTGGTTTAAGGCGATGGGTATTATATGGCGCTGAAACATTTAACCGTGATTTTAAAGCGCAGATTGCCTATTTTGAATTAAGTAGTGCGGAATCATTACAGATTATTGAACAAGAAAGGAGGGGTACCTTATTCATTGATAATCAAAGAAAACTTCAGTTCTATCTTAGAGCCTTCTATAACCGTGATTTTTTTCTTCGTCCAACTGCAGGAGACTATGAAACAAAAAAAGGGCTAAAGCCTTATATAGAGTATGGAGTAATGCATATACCTGATGCCTATGATGACTATCAACATGCTTCTGGAAAAATTGTTTCAGGTATTGATTGCTACAGAGCAGTCTGCTCTCATGCAGCAGCTCATATTATGGAGACAGAATCTGCTTTTAAGGGCGATTCATTAAACCCCTTGCAGGTTGCCTGTGTATCTCTTATTGAAGACTTAAGAGTTGAACTCAATACAATAAAAAAATTTCCAGGAATGAAGAAAATTTGGATTGCACTTCATCCAGAAGACGATGATCTAAAAGATTTAAATCCATTTATTGCTGACCTAGTTGATTTTTCCAGAGCTGCACTTGACTCAAAATATAGTGCTAAACAGCCATTTAATTTGGAGTTTTTAAAACTATTTAATGAAAAGATAACAGAGTCTGGTAATACATCTGATATGAGTTTTGACCTTGGTATGCAATTTTATGAGTTAATCAAGACTGAAACAGATGTCAAAATTAGTGCTTCAGCTCTTGTAGCTGCGCCAATTCTATACAGAGATGATAATAGATATATTTGGGATTATGAGGAACTAGATTGGATTTCTGAAGGAAATGACTATGTTCCAGTGAGTCAAAGACAGGTTCGACGAAATGCAAATATTATGGAAATGTATAACGAGCTTGATGTCGAGACAGCTGGGGATGATGCTCAAGAAATATGGACTCTTGAGACTGAGTATTTTCCTGATGAGCTTGATGGCGTTAGTCTTAATGAAATTGAAGGCAAGGAGCCAGTAAGTGAGCCTTTTCACTACAATGAGTGGGACTATCAATTGCAGTTATATCGTCCAAATTGGGCAACGCTATACGAAAGAAGGTTAAGAAAAGGCAACTTTGAGACAATTAATAAAATTTTGAAAGAACATAAGCCAATCGCGAATCAACTTAAAAATGCAATTGACCAAATGCAACCTCAAGGATTGGTTAAGTTAAAGAAGCAACAGGAGGGTAGTGAGCTAGACATAGATTCATGTGTTTCAGCTCTTGCAAATATAAGGTCTGGCTTAACTCCGTCAGATAGGATATACATAAAAAAAGTTCAACATATACGTGATGTTTCAGTGAACCTTCTTATGGATTTATCAGAATCTACAAATGATATGGTTGTGGGAAGTGACAAAACTATCTTGCAGTTGATGAAAGAAGCTACATCGCTCTTGTCATGGGCAATCGATAAAATTGGAGACAAGCTCACAATAACTGGCTTTGCTTCAGACTCAAGGCATGATGTTCAGTACTATCGCTTTAAGCCGTTTCACTATAGTTTTAATGATGAAGTAAAGGGAAGACTTGCAGGCATAAAGGGAGGACTTTCCACTCGAATGGGAGCAGCTATAAGACATGCTGGAATAGACTTATTGACTCAATCTTCATCCAAAAAAATATTGCTAGTTTTGACTGATGGTGAGCCGTCAGATATTGACGTCGATGATCCTCAACACCTCCGTATGGATGCAAAAAAAGCTGTCGAAGAGTTAAGAAGTCATGGGATTATCACTTTTTGTATTAGTTTGGATCCCTATGCAGATCAGTATGTATCAAGAATTTTTGGAAAAAATCGATTCATGGTTATTGATAATCTTCAAAAACTTCCAGAAAGGCTACCTCAACTATTTATTTCATTAACAAAATAACCACTTAATACCAAGATGAAATTAGGCAGCTTTAAGTCTGAAATTAAAAAATTAGATCAGGAATTCCTTCAATCAATTCTTGATGGTTCTGCCTTATTGATGGAGAAGGATGAAGCGCTAAATCTTGGCAGCTCTAATGACGCCTTTGTTCACTTATTTAAGTCTTGGTTTAATCGTGGGCTTCTAAGATTAGAGCGCATTGATTGGTCTACCAGCGCAAATGTTCTTGAAAAAATAATGGAATATGAGGCAGTTCATGATATATCTGATTGGCAAGATCTTCAAAATAGAGTAGCCGCTTCAGACAGGCGTCTGTATGCTTTTTTTCATCCAGCATTGCCTGATGAGCCACTTATTTTTATTGAGGTTGCTTTGATGAATGATGTCCCAGATTCTATCATGCCGATTCTGGATTTATCTGTTGAGCCTATTGATGCATATATTGCAAATACAGCTGTTTTTTATTCCATCTCTAATTGCCAAATAGCACTTAAGGGAGTCTCTTTTGGCAGTTTTCTTATAAAACAAGTGGTTTCTGAAATTCAGCAGGAATTCAAAGAAATTAACCAGTTTGTTACTCTATCTCCAGTCCCAGGGCTCAGAAAATGGGCTAACAAGATGAATGCCTCAAAAGATGAAGAGCTTTCAGATAGTGTTACAAAAGATATCAGTGATTGCTGCAATAAAGAAGAGATTGATCAATCGGCCTTACTCAGACTTACTTATCATTATCTAACTCAAATAAAAAATAAGAATGGTAATGCAATTAACCCAGTTGCACATTTTCATTTAGGAAACGGAGCATCAATTTATCAAATCCATGCAGATGCAAATACTAATCAAATAGCTATAGATGATTCTTGGGGTGTTATGGTGAATTATCTTTATGATTTAGATCTAGTTGCTAAAAATCATGAGTCATATGCAAATAATGATCCTGTAGTCGTATCACCTAAGCTCTCAAAGGTTGTTCAAATCAAAAAGAAAAAAACCTTAGTCTATTAACCCTGCTTTAATCTCTTCTATAACAATCTGATTTCTCCTGATTAAGAATTGAGTTTTTTATATATATTTATGTTGTGAAATTTTAATTTTAAAATTTGTAATAACTAATTGCATATGATATATTATATATAATTTTTTTATGAAGCTTATATTCACAGAGGCTTAATGGCGATATTAATTTTTTTTCTTAAATGGAGAATTATATGAGTAATAAAAAACAAAGAATTGGAATTATTGGTGCTGGCTGGTGGGCTGCAGTAATGCATATTCCTACACTTGCTGCCAACCCAAATGCAGAAATTGCAGGTATTTGTGCAACAGATACAACTGCATTGAGGAAGCTTCAGGATGAATTTGGTATTAATTATGCAGTTACTGATTATATGCAGTTATTGAATGAATTAGATCTTGATGGAGTTATTATTAGCTCACCTCACATATACCATTATGAGCATACAAAGGCTGCGTTAGAAGCTGGATGTCATGTTTTGGTTGAGAAGCCATTTACAACAAACTCTATTGAGGCTAAAGAATTAGTAGATTTGGCTGCCAAAAAAAATCTTAATCTAAATATTTCACATGGCTGGAACTATATGCCTATTGCTGAGAAAGCACTTAAACTAATGAGAGCCAATTTAATTGGTGATTTTCAACATGCCGCGATTCAGCTTGCAAGTCCAACATCTGATTTAATGCATGGTAAAGGCTTAAGTCTTGCACAAGATGCTCTATTAACTCCTTTAGCATCTACATGGGCTGACCCTTCAAAAGCTGGTGGTTACGGATGGGGTCAATTAACTCACCTACTTGGTCTTTTCTTTAAGCTAGTCGATGAGGCTCCAAAACAAATCTTTGCGTTCACATCAAATTCTGATTCTGGAGTTGATTATTATAATTCAGTAAATATGCGACTCGAAAATGGAGCTACTTGCTCAATATCTGGGTCATCTAATATGCCAGCGGCATTTGCAAAATTTCAGGTTGATATCAAAATATTTGGATCTGATGGGAATCTAATGATTGACCTTGAGCCAGGTCGAGAAAGAGTTCTAGTAGAAACATTTTCAGGTGAAACTCACAAGGAAGATATAAAAGAAGGTGATGGAGAATATGACGGCACTACACCAGCAAACTATCTTGTAGATGTATGTGCCGGTAGTAATTCTGAGGATATGGCGCCAGGTATTGTTGGCTACAGAAGCGTTTGCGTTGTTGAAGCAATGTTAGAAAGTTCTAAGAGTGGAAATGTCATAAACCTCTCATAAGTGACTATGTCAATTATTAGAGATATAAGAGCATTTACTGTAGATAGTGGAAAAAAGTCTACTGACTATACATCTCAACCAAAAGGTCATTGGATAACAGATACTTTAGTGGCAAATCCGATGGCTATTTATCCAGAATATAGGGGGTCAAGAACAAGCTGGGGAATTGGTATTTTAGGTTCAGTTGTTGTTGAAGTTGAACTAGAAAATGGTGTAATAGGTGTTGGAATTTCAACTGCTGGACCTCCAGGTTGTTGGCTCATTGAGCATCATCTGAAACAATTTGCAATTGGTCAAAATGTAACAAATGTTGAGATGATTTGGGATCAAATGTGGCGTGCCAGTATGCCTTATGGTCGAAAAGGAATTACAATACATTGCATAAGTGCAATCGATTTAGCAATTTGGGATGCTATGGGAAAAGATACAGGTAAGCCTGTATATGAGTTACTTGGAGGACCTCTGAGGTCAACTTTATCACTTTATGCAACTTCACCAGCAGCTGCTAGTGTTAAAAAACAAGGTTTTCAGGGTGTTAAAGTTCCATTACCTTATGGTCCCGCATCTGGTGCAGAAGGGCTTAAAAAAAATGTCGACCTCATTGCTGGAGTTAGAGATTCAGTTGGCGATAATTTTGATATTATGATTGATTGTTATATGGCTTTATCAGTTGAGTATGTTATTCAGTTAGTTAAAGCTTTGATCCCATATAATATTCGCTGGTTTGAAGAGCCACTAATCCCTGATGATTATAAAGGTTACAGTGAATTGAAAAGACGCTTACCTGAAACTATTATTTCTACAGGAGAGCACGAATATACGCGATATGGTTTTTCCCAACTTATAGATTGTGGTGTTGACATTCTTCAGCCAGATATGATGTGGTGCGGAGGGATGACCGAAGCAAGGCGAATTACAAATATGGCTGCAACACAAGACATACCTGTTATCCCTCATGGCAGTGGTGTTTATGCTTTTCATCATCAGGTTTCTTTTCCAAATACCCCTTTTGCTGAATTTTTGATGTTAAGTCCAGAGGGAGATATTGCAACTCCGCAGTTTGGCTCGCTTTTTAAGGATGAGCCTTTGCCAATAAATGGCAAGCTTGTTCTTTCTAATGCTCCAGGTTTTGGAATTGAACTTAATAAGAAAGATTTAAAATTTATCCGTCCATTTGAACTATAGGTAATACGATTATGCTTAAAGGTGTTATTCCAATGCTACCAACGCCATTTGATGAAAATAAAAATATTATTTTTGATGATATTTCTTCATTAATTGAAAATCAAATTGAAATGGGTGCCCATGGTATATCTATACTTGGGCTGGGTGGTGAATCTAGTCTCTTATCATATGAAGAGCGAATAGCGGTTGCTGAATATACAGTTAAAGAGGTGGGAGGAAGGCTCCCAATAATTGCAGGCGTTGGTGCTTCAACTACTGAAGATACTTGTAATCTAGCAAAACATGCAGCTTCAAATGGTATTTCGGTAATAATGCTTGCTCCACGTCCAATTAAAACACAAACTAAAGCAGAACTTGTTGACTACTTCACAAGAGTATCAAAAGAAGCTGAGAATATTGATATTATGTTGCAAGACGCACCTGAATATCTAGGCATTGATATTAATAACGAATTAATGAAGTATCTAACGAATGAAATTAAAAATATTACCTATATTAAATCAGAAAAGCCACCAGTAAGTAATACAATCTTCAACTTAAAACAAACATTTTCTAAAGAAGATATTGGTATTTTTGGTGGGCAAGCAGCTGTAGGTTTTTTTGAGCTGCTAGAGTCAGGTGGAACTGGAACAATTCCAGGATGTGAGGCCACATCAATTCTAGTCAGAATTTGGGATGAATACCATTTAAATAAGAACAAAAAAAAGGCTATGGAAGTCTTTTATAAAGTCCTTCCTTTTTTTGTTTTTGAAATGCAGTCTCTTGAAATGTTTATAAAGTGCACTAAAACTGTACTTTTTCAAAAAGGAACTATTAGTTCAAACGTTACCCGTTTTGATTTAGAGCTTTCACCGGTTGCAAAGTCAATTCTGGACAGAAATATAAAACAATTAATTAGCATGGAGAAACAATGAAAGGAGATATAAATGTTAACTGAAGATCAAATAAAATTTTATAAAGAAAATGGTTATTTGCTAATTGAAAATGCAATTCCACCAAAATTATTAAAAGGTTTGCAAGATGTTACTGATGAGTTTGTAGAGTCATCAAGAAGTGTAACTGAAAATGATGATACCTATGATCTTTCAGATGATCATTCGAAAGAAAATCCAAGACTAAGAAGGTTGAAACAACCACATTTATTGCATAAGACATATGAGAATATAACTTTAGATGATTGTATTTTAGAGCCAGTATCTCAACTACTTGGAAATAATTTAAGGCGTGATCATACAAAATTAAATTTTAAATTACCTGGAGGTGGAGAGGCAATTGAATGGCATCAAGATTGGGCTTTTTATCCTCACACCAACGATGATATTGTTGAAGTGTCAATTTTTTTAGATGATTGTGAGGAGGATAATGGTCCGTTATTAGTTGTTCCGGGATCTCATCTTGGTCCTCTTGATGATCATCACCATAATGGATATTTTATTGGAGCAGTTGACCCTAAAAAATCTCATTATGATCTCAGCACTGCATCCAAATTTATTGCCAAGGCTGGCTCCATAAGTTTTCATCATGTGAGAGCCCTTCATGGTTCTACAAAAAATAATTCAAACAAATCAAGGCGGATGTTTTTTGTTGGTTACACTGCTGCCGACTCTTGGCCTTTAAAAGGGATTCTTGATTTGGGGTTGAAGCCTACAACAGGTGAAGATGACTTTGTTAAAAATATATTCGAAGTCTACAATAGAAATATTGTAAAAGGGCAGCCCTGCCTTGAAGCAAGAGTCGAGAGCAATCCTATTAAGATGCCTTATCCACCACCTCCATCTGTTGGATCAATCTATGAAAATCAAAGAGAGGTTTTAGGAAGATCTTTTGGAGAGTAGAATATTAATTTGTTTGTTTCAATTTACATGAAATTCAAGTGGGAGTAAGAATGGGAAGTTAATTTGAGTATCGACTTCAATTTTCATAATTGGAGTCATATATTCACCCCAACGCTTATTTACTTCACTGTTATTCAAGATGGATATCATTCTATCTAAATCATCTGTCTCAAAATAACCAAAAAGGTTTAATCCATGACGAAATATTGAATAATTTCTCATGCCTGCCTCTTGAATAAGTTCAATCATTTCTGGCCAGATTTCATCGTGTCTTTTTTTATATTCCTCCTCGTATCCGGTTCTTACCTCAAGAATCCACATATATGGTTTATCACTCATTTTTATCTCCTATACTCATTTTTATCTCCTATATTAGAATTTGTTTTCTAAAAGTGCAATTAAGTTAACATTATTTTTAGAATATTATATATAATATACATTATAAAAGTACATATTCCACAGATCAATCTGCACTCTTTTTAAAATTTAAAGTAGAAGGTATAATCTTTTTTTTATTTAAATAAAGTACTAAATGGAACAAATTAAAAATCTTCATCGCTCACTATCTAATATTGCAACTGATTCCATAAGAAATGCAATAATACGTGGTGATTTTAAAATGGGTCAAGCGGTGACTGAAGCGGCACTTTCATCCACTCTTAATATTAGTAAAACTCCAGTTCGTGAAGCGCTCTCGAAGCTTGAATCAGAGGGGCTTGTGGTGTCAGAAAAGAATAAAGGTTATCGAATTTTTTCCTTATCCAAGCAAGAGTATATTGAGCTTTCAGAATTACGCTTTGCGCTTGAATCTCAGGCTCTTAGGTATGGATTTGAACGTAATCATTCAATGTTGATTAAAGATCTTCAAGAGATTTTAGAAAACATGAGAGATTTTTTAAAGATTACAGATAGAGAAACATATCAAACTCTCGATAATGACTTCCATCATGTTTTTTTTAAATCTTGTGGAAATAGTGCTATTACTAAAGTCTATGACAAGCATCAATCAGTAATTGTGGCTACGCGTCTTCGTAATCTAAAAAAAGAAAATATCAATAAAAAAACTTCATATGAGCAGCATAAAGAACTGCTTGATATGCTTATAAATCGTGATATTGACCAAGCAATTTTCTTACTTGAAAAACATATAGTAGACTATGCAAGAACATCCTTTGTAGAGCCTGAATTAATTTAAAGTTAAGCTTATCTCTGTTTAGAGCTATTTTACGAGTAAGAATTATTATGAATTTGAAAAACTGCCATAACGTTGAGGATTTTAGAGTTATGGCTAAAAGCCGTATTCCTTCTCCATTATTCCACTATATCGATGGTGGTTCAGATGACGAGTTAACTCTTAAAAGAAATTCAAAAGCATTTGATGAATACTTTCTAGTGCCTAATGGCTTAGCTGACGTTTCTAATGTTGATCTTTCTACTAGTATATTAGGACAAAAAGTCAATTCACCTCTTTTTCTTGCACCAACAGGCATGAGTAGGTTATTTCATCATGATGGAGAAAGGGCGACATCACTTGCTGCTGAAAAGTTTGGTAGTTATTTTAGTCTTTCAACTTTGTCTTCTGTGAGTATAGAGGAGATTGGAAGCTTGACTAAAAGTCCTAAAATGTTCCAGATATATATTCATAAAGATCGTGCTCTAACTTATGAGCTCATAGAGAGATGTAAAAAAGCAAACTTTACATCGTTATGCTTAACGATTGATACAATTGTTGCAGGAAACAGAGAGAGGGACTTACGAACAGGAATGACGATGCCCCCTAAGTTTACTTTAGCTAGCCTATTTAGTTTTGGTATGCGACCCCGTTGGGTCTTTAACTATCTAACTCATGAAGGATTTAAGCTTGCTAATTTAGAGGGGAAAATTGAAAAAGGAACCAAGGAATCAATATCTGTTATTGATTATTTAAACTCTCAATTTGACACCAACCTATGCTGGGATGATGCTCAAAAAGCTATAGAGGCATGGGGTGGACCTTTTGCAATTAAAGGAGTGATGTCTGTCGAGGATGCAAAACGAGCTGTAGAAATAGGAGCAAGTGCAATTATGATAAGTAATCATGGTGGTAGGCAACTAGATTGTAGCCCTGCGCCTTTTGATCTTTTGAGTGATATTGTTGATGCAGTTGGAGGAAAGATTGAAATAATTTGTGATGGAGGAATAAGGCGTGGTACTGATGTACTTAAAGCGCTATCACTTGGGGCGAATGCATGTTCAATGGGAAGGCCATATCTTTATGGACTGGCATCAGCTGGTCAGCTGGGGGTCGAGGCGGTATTATCAAATTTTGAAGCTGAAATCAAACGAAATCTGATGCTTATGGGTGTCAACAATTTATCACAACTTGATAGATCAAATATTAGAAAAAAATAATTTTTTCTATTAAAAATCAATCTCTTTTTCATTTATTAATACCTTTTAAGATTAGAGCTTATTAGCCTATATTTTTTTACTATTAAATGCAAATAATTTAACTTGCATATTAATTAGATATCATATATCATCTATTATATATTAAGCTAAAGTGCTTAATATTTATAGGTATAAATATTCTATTTTTTTCTAAAAGGAGAGATGTATGAAAAGTTCTAAATTGATTCAATCAATTATGGCCTCTGTCATAATAGGTTTTTCAAGCTCATCAGTGATAGCTGGAGATTATCCAGCTTATGAAGGATTTAACAAGCAAGCAATGGCTGGAGAATCTTATAGTGGTTTACCTGGAAAAGGCAAAACTATTGCATTTGCAAACATTGTTAATGGTTCGCCATTCTGTGATTTGGTAGAAGCGAGTGTAATTCGTCAAGCAGTTGCTGCTGGATTCGCAAAAGAAAATATTATTATTCTAAATAATCAATATGATGCAGTAATTGGCCTTAAGAATGCAGATATCATTCTTGCTCAGCAACCTGATGTATTCATTGAATTCCAGTTTGATGAAAGAGCAAATAACGTAATTTCACGTAAATTTACAAAAGCAGGCATTCCAATAATAGCAATCGATGTTCCTGTGCCTGGATCACCATTCATGGGCGCTGATAATTTTGGTGCAGCATGGCTTGGTGGTGAAGTAATGGCAGAGAAAATTACTGAGAAATTTGGTGGTATTGATGGATTAGATAAAATTGCATTACTTCAGTTCCCTACTGGAGGAAGTGCAACTATGATGCGCTCAGAGGGATTTGTTCCGCCAATGGAAGAAGTATTTGGCGTAGATGCAGTAAATTCCAGATTAATTAAAACTGATGGTGGCACAGGTGGAACTGAAGGTGCTAAATTAGTAATGGATGATTTATTGGCTGCTAATCCAGATGCCAAGACTTGGGCAGTTACTGCGATTAACCATGAGAGTATTGCAGGAATTATTGCAGCATTTGAAGCTGCAGGAAGATGGGATCCTGCTAATGTAGTTTTAGTTGGTATGGGAGCAGGCCCACTGGGTCAGTCTCAACTTAGAGATGGTCAGATTGATGGTTCAGTTGCCTTTTTCCCTGAGAAGTACGGACAATGGGCTGTTCCTGCTGCTGTTGCACGTATGATGGGTGAGCCAGTTCCTCCATATATGTATCCTGCTCACGTAACAATTACTATGGATAATATTGATCAGTACTATCCTCAGTAAATTCAAGTAACTTAAATTGATTACCGATTATGTAATTAATCGGTAATCTTTTTTTAAATAAATTATTAACCCTAAAATTTTTTACTAAATAAAAAATATCTAATTATTTAAGAAATGAAATCAACTTTATTAAAGATGTCAAAGATCTGTAAATCTTATCCCGGTGTTAAGGCTGTGGATGATGTATCAATTGATCTTTTTTCTGGAGAAGTTTTAGGCTTAATGGGTGAAAATGGCGCAGGAAAATCAACACTCATAAAAATGTTATCTGGTGCAGAGATTATGGATTCAGGTGAAATATATATTAACGAAGAAAAAGTTAATATAAATTCGCCAAAATCTGCTCAAGATTGCGGTGTTAGCGTTATATATCAAGAACTTATAACAATGGATACTTTATCAGTTGCAGAAAATATTTTTGTAGGCCAACTTCCTATAAATAAGACGACCAAGTTAATTGATTGGAAAACTGCTGAAAAAAAATCATCTGATGTCCTCTCTTTATTAAATTCTAAAATAAATCCTAAAAGTATTGTTGGAACTCTTTCTATTTACGAAAAACAAATTGTTGAGGTTGCTAAGGCAATACATAAAAATGCAAAAGTTTTGATTATGGATGAGCCAACAGCTGCTTTAAGTGAGAAAGACTCTAAATCGCTATTTGAGGTTATTGACAAATTAAAATCTCAGGGCGTTGGAATTATCTATATTTCTCATCGAATTGAAGAAGTTTTTAATATTACGGATCGAGTGAGTGTAATGAGAGACGGCATGTTTATTGGAACAAAAACAACTAAAAGTGCAAAGAAAAAAGAAATTATCTCAATGATGATTGGCCGAGAATTAAATCAATTTTTTCCTGAAATTAAATCAGAAAAAAAAGGGATAGCGCTCAAAGTCTCAGGTCTTAATATAGATGGAATCATAGAAGATATTAACTTTGAGGTACAAAGAGGAGAAATTGTAGGCCTCTTTGGACTGGTTGGTTCTGGCTGTCTTAATATCGCCAGGTCAATTGTTGGAGTAGATTCAATTGATCAGGGTGATATTGATATTGATGGAAGGAAAGTTTCAATAAAAGATCCTAAAAGTTCAATGAAAAATAAAATTGGATTTATTCCAATTGACAGAAAACATGAGGGGTTAACTCTCGACTTTAGTGTTAAACAAAATCTATCTTTGCAGAGTCTTGAGCAACTTGGATCAGGATTTATCATTAATGATTCAATCGAAAATTCTATTGCTAAAAAGTGGGTAGAAAAGCTAGAAATTAAGACTCCAAATATTGATGTGCAGGTTAAAAATCTCTCTGGCGGCAATCAGCAAAAAATTGTCCTTGGAAAAACTTTGGAAACAAATCCAGAGATTCTAGTTGTTGTAGAGCCCACAAGAGGCGTGGATGTTGGAGCAAAAATGGATATTTATAAGATGCTAGAAAGCCTTTGTCATCAGGGTGTTGCAATTATTTTGGTGTCTACGGATGTTCCTGAAATTTTATCAATCAGTCATAGGGTGCTTGTGGTTTCAACTGGAAAAATTCGTAAAGAGTTCAAAAAAGGTGAGGCAAATCAGCAAGATTTACTTTATGAGGCATCTTTGAGTTAAATGTTTTTAGGCTATTAGATTGTATAAATTATTTAAAGAGCATAGAGGTTTAAAATGAAATCCATTGGAATTAAATTAAGCACTACTTCAAGTTTATTTATTTTCCTTGGATTTTTAATTGCTGTATTTTCTATTACAAGTGAGCATTTTTTAAGCCCATATAATATTACTTCACTCCTAACCAACATCTCCTATAGTGGAATTGCTGCAATAGTTCTCACTCTTATTATTATTTCACGTGGTTTAGATATTTCCATTGGAGGGGTAATTGGGTTAACTACGGTTGTTGTTGCAACTCTTTATTCACAAAATGACCCTCTGCCAACTTGGTTGATTTTAATAATTGGTTTGGGTACTGGCGCAATTGTAGGGTTTATAAATGGGTGGTGTATAACCGCACTTGATATGGATCCTATTATTACTACTTTGGGTGCCATGGCTATTACTAGAGGGTTGGCTTATGTAATTTCAGATTCACAATCGATTTTAATGTTTGAAGACACAACTGATTATATTAGTAATGGAACTATTTTCTATATTCCAATCCCCATTATTATATTTATATTAACTGTAATAATTTTTAGTGTCCTTCTTCACAAATCAAAATTTGGTAGATCAATTTATGCGATTGGTGCAAATGAGTTATCTGCAGAGTTTTCTGGAATTGCTATTAAATCTAAAAAAATGATCTTGTATATCCTTTCAGGAGTTGCAGCTTCTATAAGTGGGATCATTTTGCTTGGCCAAACTTCAGTTGGTATGCCGCAACATGGTTTAGGTACTGAGTTAGAAGTCATAACTGCAGTCCTACTTGGTGGAGCTGCTCTAAGTGGTGGAAAAGGAACCATTTATGGAACTGTTGCCGGAGTTCTAATTTTGGGAGTTTTATTCAATGGGTTGACAATTTCAGGCGTGCGTTATGTTCATCTTCAAATTTTTCAAGGAATATTACTTTTAGTTGCTGTTGCTACTTATGAGATTAAAACCAGAAATGAGGTAGCTCGATGAAAGCATGGTTAAAAAGTTTAATTTACAGTGATGATATTGTTGGTGCATTAGCTATTTTTTTGTTTGTTTTAGTTCTATTTTTTAGTTTAATGACGCCTCATTTTTTAAGCATGAATAATTTTTATTCAATTATTGGAAACATACCTGCAATGGCCATATTATGTTTGGGTTTAACTTATGTAGTTTTGGTCGGCGACTTAGATCTCTCTCTAGGATCAATATTAGGAATAACCGCAATATTAGCTGTATTCTTTTTCAAAGTAATGGGATTTCCATTGTGGCTGAATTTATTATCTTGTGTTTTTATTGGCGGCTTATTTGGTGCATTAAATGGAATTATTGTCACTAAGATTGGTATAAATTCAATCATAACTACCCTTGGAACGATGGCCTTAATTAGAGGTCTTACCTATTGGATAGCAATGGATGTAGAGGCAATGCAGGTAGGACGAATTACTGATCCAGCTTTCCTTAATTTTGGTAGGTATTATTTCCCTGAGGGGTCTCGTCTTATCCCAATAACTTTAGTTTATATAGTTATCCTTTATGGTTTATCGTATTTATTTTTAAGTCATACTAGCTTTGGCAGAAAGATCTATGCTGTTGGATCAAATGAAGCAACTGCTAGACTTGCAGGCATCAATGTAAAGCGTGTTAAATTAGTTTGCTATATTATTGCTGGAGCGTTATCAGCATTTGGTGGGCTTGTCCTTGTTGCCCAGCTTGGTCTTGGAGAGGCTTATACAGGACAAAATATGATTTTAGAAGTTGTTACTGCCGTTGTTCTTGGTGGAGTTCTTCTAACTGGAGGAAAGGGAAGTCTTGCAGGTGTTATTATCGCTGTTCTTATTTTAGGTGTCATAAGAAATGGGATGGTGCATCTTGAGCAGGTAACTGATATTTCATTTTATTGGCGTGAAGTTGCAAAAGGAGTTATTCTGCTTTTAGCAATTGGACTTTATTCAGTCCGTAAATCATTTAATGCAAAGAGACTAAGAACAAGACAATAAGTTTTAAGGAGAAAGAGATATGAATCAAATTGACCTTGGGAATAAAAAAGCGGTTATAACTGGAGGTGCTCAAGGAATTGGACTAGCAATTGCTGAACTTTTTATTGATTCAGGAGCAAAAGTAAGTCTTTGGGATCGGGATCATAAACTAGTAAATGAAACTGCCTCTCGTTTATCTTCTAAAGGAAGTGTTGAGGCTGTAGTTACTGATGTTTCAGATTTAAATTCTGTTAAAGATGCTTTAAAGAAAACTAAAGAGTTTATGGGTGAAATTGATATTCTTATTTGTAATGCAGGAATATCAGGTCCAAATGAAAAACTCTGGGATTATCCTCCTACAGAATGGCAAAAAATTATGGATATTAATGTCAATGGAGTATTTAACTGTCTAAGTTTGGTAACTCCATTAATGATTGAAAATAATTATGGAAGGATAGTTAATGTTTCTTCTGTTGCGGGTAAAGAAGGTAACCCAGGTGCAAGTGCATATAGCGCCTCAAAGGCAGCAGTCATTGCAATCACAAAATCACTTGGAAAAGAGCTTGCTGATTTTGATATTGCTGTAAATTGCATAACCCCTGCTGCTGCAAAGACTCAAATATTTGATCAAATGTCAGATGAACATATTCAATATATGCTTGGAAAAATTCCACGTGGCCGTTTTCTAAAAGTAGAAGAGGCTGCTTCAATGGTTGCTTGGCTTTGCTCCAAAGAAAATTCATTCACCACGGGAGGTGTTTTTGATTTAAGTGGTGGTCGCTCAACATATTAGTATGATAAATAAAGTAAAAATTATTGATATAAGGGCTTATGTCATTGATCAGGCTGGTAGTGGTGGGGATTATCATGATCAGAAAGATGGTCATTGGATTCTAGACTCAAGTATTTCTACCCCTATGTCTACTTATTCAGATTTTAAAAAATCAAGGACCAGCTTTGGTATTAATGTAATGAAGAGTATCGTCGTTGAAGTTGAGGCTTCTGATGGGACAATCGGAGTTAGTACCGGACAAGGCGGTGCACCCGCTTGTTATATGATAGAGCAACATTTTCGACGTTTTATAGTTGGTCTTGATCCAAGAGATATAAATAAAGCATGGGACCAGATGTACAGAGCGAGCATGTATTATGGTGGCAAAGGCCTGCCGATGTGGGCTATAAGCGTTGTTGATATAGCTCTGTGGGATCTTCTTGGTAAGATTAGAAAAGAACCTGTCTATAAGATGATTGGTGGAGCAGTGCGCGATGAAATAGAGCTTTATTGCACAGGGATTCGTCCCGATGTAGCAAAAGATGCTGGGTTTATTGGAGGCAAAATGCCACTCCCATTTGCACCAGTGGATCGTAAAGATGGGATAAAAGCCAATGTAGATCATTTTCAAAAAATGCGCAATATGGTTGGCCCTGATTTTTGGCTAATGGCTGATTGTTGGATGTCGCTGGATGTGCCATATGCAGTTGAGTTGGCTAATGCAATGCGTGAAGTTGACCTATATTGGATAGAAGAGGCTCTTCATCCTGGTGATATGGATGGACATAAACTTCTCAAAGAGCGGGCTCCATGGATGCGCTGGACAACTGGTGAACATGAATATACACGTTATGGTTTTCGTAAATTGATTGAAACTCGATCAATTGATATTTTGCAGCCAGATGTGACTTGGTGTGGGGGTTTGACTGAGCTCCTCCGTATATCAGCCATGGCTGCTGCTTATGATATTCCAGTTGTGCCTCATGGGAGTGGAGCTTATAGTTACCATTTTGTTATTTCTCAACCCCATTGCCCATTCTGTGAATATTTAAATACTAGTCCAGATTGTTTGAGTTTTCCTTCTGTTTTTGGCAACCTGTTTGAAAATGAAATATTGCCAGTTAATGGAAAGATAAAGCTAGATGATAAGCCTGGTTTTGGAATGAATTTGAATCGCAATAATCTTAATATGAATAGAGTGTTTCCTGCAAACGAATAAAGCTACATAAATAAAAATATAATGGAGTGTTAGTATGAATAAAAGTAGTGAAAAACAAATGATTGATATTTGGGATTCCCATTTTCATGTTTGGGATATTTCAGAAAATACAACCTCAGGTCACGATGCTGAACAGTTATTCTCTCCTAAAGATAATCCAATATATTCAATGGAATCGTACAGTAATGATATTAAAGAAGCAGGCAGTCTTTTTAGGCACATTGGTGGAGCTTTCTGTGAGGCAGTTAGTGCTTGCCATGTCGGCATGACAGGTGATGAATATATCTCTAAATGCATAGAGGAAACGCGTTATGCATCCAATGAAATGAGTTCGGCCACAACTAAAAATATTATTATTTCGACTGCGCCTCTTGAAGATGCAAATATTGGTAAGATTCTTGCTAATTTGGCAGAAGATTCTCTTGTAAGAGGAGTTAGACAAATTCTTAACTTTGAGCCACCTTGGCCAAGAAATAAACAGCAAGGCGACTTGCTACTTGATCCTAAATGGCAAAAAGGGTATGCCGAGCTGAAACATTTTTCAATGACTTGGGATCTTCAAATTAATCCTAACCAGTTTTATGATGCTTTCCATGTAATAGAAAAAAATCCTGAAACGCCTGTCATTATTGGTCATCTTGGTACGCCGACAATTAATGATATTACAGAGAAAAAAGACGACTACTGGAATGGCTTAAAGGCTTTATCAGAACTAGATAATGTTTATATGAAAATATCTATGCTCGCCTATACAGATCCTGAATGGGATGGAAATCCCTTGATTAAAGACACTGTTTTAAAAGTCATTGATCTATTTGGAGTAGATCGTTGTCAATTTGCATCAAACCTTCCAGTTGAAAATCTTTGGGGATGGGATGCTAAAAGAATTTATGCGGGTTTTCTAGATTTGGTTGATGATCAATTTAGTCATGTAGATAAACAAAAGCTATTTGCTGAAAATGCCATAAAAGTATATAGCGCTTGAAGTAAAGGTGAATTAAAAGAACTTAATTAATATGGAGTAGCGCATGAAAAGAATTTATGATTTTAGTCGTAAACCCTCACATCGTAATTACACAGTATATGATTTAAAAACATTAAAGAATTCCCCCAAAAAATTGACTATGACAAATCCTGCTAATGCTGAAGAAGCACAGGCTTGTGTCGAAGCAGGTATCGATTTATTCGTCCTAGGAAATAAAGAGATAGAGCCCTTTCGTGAGGTAGCTCCATCGCACTTTATGGGCGCCGCGAGTATTTTTGCACAGTTTGGTTCAAAGGAAGAAATAATTGATGATGCTTTTGATAAGATGCGTCGTGGTGCGGATATGTATTACACACTAAGGTCTTTCGATGTAATGGAGTCCCTTGTCAATGAAGGCATCCCAGTTCAAAGTCATATTGGTTTAATTCCCACTTTTAGTCATTATTGTGGTGGCCTTAGGGGTTGGGGTAGAACTTCTGATGAGGCAATGAAGATTTTTGAAACAATAAAACGGATGGAGGATATTGGAGTATTTGCTGTTGAAGCGGAATGTATTGCTGAGGAAGTTCTTCAGGCAATCAATCTTAAAACATCAATAGTTACTTTTTCTTTAGGCTCTGGGAGCTCGGGTGATGTTATTATGTCCTTCGTAGCTGATATTTGTGGTCAAGATAGTGAAGAAGAAAAACCTCCAAAACATGCCCATGCTTTTGGAAATGTCGGCAAGTTTCAAAAAATGGTTCATGAAGAGCGTGTGAAGGCTTTAAGTGCATTTAACACGGAAGTTAAAAACAATAATTTTCCTTATCAAGAAACTAATATTTCTATGCACCCTGGAGAGAATGAAAAGTTTTTAGAATCAATAGAAAAATGGACTCCTGTTCATCAGTAGACAGCATTAAAGTGAAATAATATTTAACAGCAATTATAAGATATAGGAGTATAAATGAAATTACTAAGATATGGCGAGCCAGGTCAAGAAAAACCAGGGATGTTGGATAGGAATGGATTAATTCGAGATTTGTCGGGGCATGTTAATGACATCTCAGACGAAACTTTGCTTCCTGTTAATATTGAAAAATTAAAAAAAATTGATTTTAATAACTTTCCAGAGGTTTCTGGTGATGTAAGAATTGGTCCTTGTGTAGGTAAAGTTGGTAATTTTATTTGTATTGGTTTAAATTATTCAGATCATGCAAAAGAATCGAACATGGAGGTGCCAAAAGAACCAGTCATTTTTTCTAAAATAACTAGTTCAATATGTGGTCCAAATGATGATGTTATTATTCCTCGAAATGCAATCAAAACAGATTGGGAGGTTGAGTTGGGCGTTGTAATTGGAAAAACGGCAAAGTATGTTGATGAAAAAGATGCACTTGATCATATTGCAGGATACTGCGTTATAAATGATCTTTCTGAGCGTGAGTATCAGCTAGAGCGCTCTGGACAATGGATTAAGGGAAAGAGTTGTGATACTTTTGGACCAATAGGCCCTTGGCTTGTAACACCTGATGAGGTTGGAGATCCTCAAGATTTAGATCTTTGGTTGGATGTTGATGGAATTCGCTACCAAGATGGCAATACTCGCACAATGATTTTTGGAGTGGCATATCTTATCCACTATTTAAGTCAATATTTCACACTTCAGCCTGGAGATGTAATTTCTACTGGAACTCCTCCTGGCGTTGGACTTGGTCAAAAACCTAATCCAATTTATCTTCGTTCTGGTCAAAAAATGCATCTTGGAATCGAAAAATTGGGCGTTCAAAATCAAGTTACTGTCGATGAAATTTAGAAAATAATAGGTAATTATGGTAAAGATTAAATCTGTTAGAACTAGAGTCTGGAGTTGGAAAGGACCTACAGTTCCACCTCTTGGTAATTTTTGTACTAATGCTTCAGACGTCCTCTTGGATAAGGGTGATGCAATGGCTTCTTTTCGTTTTCATCAATGGTTAACTTGTGAAGTTGAAGCTGACGATGGTACTATTGGAATTGGAAATGCAGCTCTTGCTCCAACTGTAGTTAAAAAAGCAATTGATGATTGGTTTGCCCCTATGGTCATAGGAGAAGATCCCTTTGACTATGCATACCTCTGGGAGAAGATGTATCGCAGAACTCATACTTGGGGTCGCAAAGGCATTGGAATGATAGCAATTTCTGCAATAGATATAGCAATCTGGGATTTAATGGGAAAACTTACAAAAAAACCAGTATTCAAACTTCTTGGAGGCAGAACCAAAGAAAAGATTCCTGTTTATTACTCAAAATTATATTCTGGATCTATTGAGTCCATGCAAGAAGAAGCAAATATAGAAAAGAATAATGGCTATCAAGGGTTTAAAGCACGTGCTGGTTTTGGGCCAAAAGATGGCCCTAAAGGAATGAAGGAGACTGTCAAACGTATTGAGGCACTAAGAGAGGTTCTGGGGTATGAGGTGGATTTAATGATCGACTGCTACATGGGATGGAATCTTGATTATGCTAAGCGTATCTTACCGATGCTTGAAAAGTATGAGATGCGATGGTTGGAGGAGCCAGTTCTTGCTGATGATATAAACGGATATGCAGAGTTGAATGCAATGGGAGTTATTCCAATTTCAGGTGGTGAGCATGAATTTTCAGTTTTTGGATGTCACCAGCTATTGGAGAAAAAAGCTGTTAGTATACTCCAGTATGATACAAATCGTGTCGGAGGTATAACTGCTGCTCAAAAAATCAATGCAATTGCTGAAGCTTACCAAGTTCCTGTAATACCTCATGCAGGCCAAATGCATAACTATCATTTAACGATGGCAAATGCCAACTGCCCTATTGCTGAATATTTTCCTATGTTTGATGTTGAAGTTGGAAATGAGCTTTTCTATTATATTTTTGAAGGAGATCCTGATGCCAAGAATGGCTATCTAGAATTAGATGAAAACTTGCCAGGTCTAGGTATCGAAATTTCGGATAAATATTTAAGTAGTTTCGAAATTATTGGTTAGTATTTTATGCATCTAAATGCCTTTAGATGATTTAGGCGCAAAGTATCACTTTTTTAAACTCAAGAGAAGTTTAAGAAATTAAAAAATAAACTATGCTTATCCCTCCAAATAAGATTACTTGGTGAGTAAGGTAGATAATTAATGCATTTCTACCCATCACTTCAATCCATCTTGATCGAAAAGTAAAAACATTCTGATAATAAGGATTATGTCCAAGATAAATTCCTATGAAGACGAACGACACCCATGGAAATAAGGGGTAATAATCAACACTTCCAATCGGTAAATAGGGCTCGAAAATATTTAAAAGAAATCCGAGATTGGGCTGATCAAAGATTATGCCAGTCAGGATTAATAGGGCAATCAAAAGTGAGGTTTTAGGCTGGTTTACAAACACTAAGGCGATCAAGGATGAAACCCAAATCAAGTGAAGAATACCAAAATAAACCCATCCATCAGGAAACATAATGAAGGTGCCAACTGATACGATAAGAGCAGCCATACCAAGAAATACGAGTCGTCTGAAGAATTTTTTGTATTGAATGCCTTTGCTATGAGCAAAGACTAGGCTAATTCCAACCGCGCTCAAAAAGAAAAAAACTATCAAACATCGCCAGGCTATACCCAGCCAGTGTGTAAATAATGGAATTTCTGTAAAACCAAAAGTATTTAAATCATAGATGAAATGAAATGCAATCATCATTATGATTG
>Ga0206123_10001171_pt1 | contig 25115 bp, 23 predicted proteins | sample Helgoland_Spring_2_FD_160086 | JGI IMG/M metagenome (GOLD analysis project Ga0206123, IMG submission 160086) | Pelagic subsurface seawater microbial communities from Kabeltonne, Helgoland, North Sea - Helgoland_Spring_Bloom_20160316_1 | ecosystem: Environmental > Aquatic > Marine > Epipelagic ...
ATAATTGGGAAGTATATTATTTGTAATTAATAATTACAAATAATACATGAAGATTTATAATAACAAGACTTGAAGAAAACTAACGAAAAAATATTTTAAAATTTGAGACTACAGTCCGTAGTCTTTTCAAAAATAAATCACTATAACTCCTTTATAATGTGATATTTAACTTTTGTATTTTAAATAAATAACGTATATTTAAGTAGGATAACTTGTGATAATTTAGCTCTTATTTTGTTAAATTATAAATGCTCCGAAATATGCCTTTGTGACCTCACATATTATGAGGCGCTCATTTGCATCTAATTACTATGGTAAAATTGAAACTCCGCTGCTTATGAATATTACTGGGCATTCTAAAGAAAGTACTTTTCTGACTTATATTGGTACACATCAGAATAAAGATACACTAGCAGATTTATTTATGCAACAGGCAGGGGTAATTTGGTAATGTTATTTTTTTATTCCTAACTGAATTAGTTTTCTTTTGCACCAGTTTTTATCAGTTAGTATTTTGAGCAACCAAACTCGATATTCTTTGTATACTATGGATTTGAGAATAATCTTTAATCTTATTTTTATAAATAGATAAATCTTAATGTATTTGGATTGTCTTTTTGTTGGTATGGGATTGGTGAACTGACTATTAAAACCACTCAGATAAGACTCTGTTTTAGCGGATGGATTGTATCTTAAACTATCAGCCTGGTTAAAAACTTCATAACAGGATGCTAAAAAACAATGTAAGGAATGCCTTAGTTTGTCTAAAGTATTTACCGCAGCCATCGCATTCGTTTTTTTAGACAATAAAAAAACATCATAGGCATTTCTTAAAGCTATCGTTTTGTAATAAAAACCTTGATCATTTATTTGATTCGCAATGATAGATAAATTTAATTTGTTTTTATAGCTTAAAACTGCAACCTGGTTTATAACCTGACTGTCTTTCTCTACAAAACTGTAATTAAATTCGTTGGTATATTTTTTTATACTCAAAAGATCCTTATGAATTTCTATAGCTGCAATGCTATTTTTTTTTTGAAGTCTTCTATAATGTCTAAATTCATGAGGCGGATAATATTCTTGCTTATGTACTTCAGAATACCCAAACTCTCTTAAAACAGTAATCGCTTTTGGATAGTCTTCTTTCGAGAATATAAAATCAATATCCCCAACCATTCTTTCAGCGATATCTTCATAGATTCCTGCTAATAAGTTACCAGTTCCTTTTAAAAATATAGGTCTAATGTTATTCGCTAATAAAACACTGTTTAAATCTTTTGCTTGTAAAATTATTTGTTTATTCCGCTCCCTGTTTATATCGGTAATCTGTTCCATGTAGCTCACCAAATCTTGAGGTAAATACCTTAAAAACCCTACACGTTTTAAATTACAGTAGAGCGCAGGAAAGACATAATGGGCTGTACTAACTTTGACGACAGCATCCCAGTCTATAGACGTTGATTTTAATTGCTTTTCTATTTCTTGTCTATTTTTTTCTTCCAAAGAAATAGACAAACATTTTGCAATAAAAAACAAGGTTTCTTTATAATTCAATTGATGATTTTTTTAATCTAAAAAAATTATTTGGTTGGATCTGGATCTTGATTGAAGCTCTTTGTGAGTAATATCATAGTTGAACTCATGGCATATTTTCTCAATCTAGTTCATTTTAAAAAGAAATTCTTTGATCAAAATATAAAGATAAATAACGACTATTAAAAAGTAGATAATATAGTCTTTATAAGTTTTTTTTAACTTTGAAATAGTCTTAAGCTCAAGTTTCTTAACAAGGTCATTGTTTTCATCTATTTTAGTGTTTATTTTATTTATTTCGTTTAAATAGTTTTTTTCTATGTTCAATGCAGCAACTCCTATAGCATAGTTGTGGTCATGAGATATTGAAATAGAATATTTACTATTAAAAGGCTTTCCTTCTTTGGAGAATTTTAATTTAATATATTTTTTTTCCGTACCATCAATTTTGTATATAGCTTCTTTAATAGCGAAAATTCCAGCGAAAGATTCAAAAATATTTTTCTTTTTTAGGCAATGAGCTATTTCATTTTTATTAAAATTATCTTTATAAAATTGATCTTCCCATGGATCTTTAACAACAGGTAAATCACTTATAAATTGAAGATCAATACCAATATGAATACCATTTTTTATTTGAGTTTCAGAAACTGATAATTTTGATTTGTTAGGAACTGTTTCATTAACTTTACCGTTCTTAACTAGTTTATTAATTGTTGTAGGTTCTAAATCCCAATAAATATTCATTTTTTTCAACTCAGAAACAAATCTATCTTTTAAAACTGACGAAAAAGAATGTATGTTAATTACACTATCGAACGATTGTATTTCGCTAGAACTTAACTTATTGTGTATTTCTTTTATTTTATTTTTCATTACCATCCTGATAAACACATTGAACAAATTACTTGTTCGTTTTTAGTATTAATTGTTTTTATAAATTTAACATTTCCATTAACATCATCATCTAAATCTCTTAGACATTTGATACAACTTGTGTTATTTAAAGTTGTTTCATTTTTTTCAATTCCATAACGTGCTTCCAGTCTATATTTAAGGTCACTTAAAAATTTAGAAATTTCTAGACCGTTTGATATCCTATGATCAAATGAAACTTCTAAATTAAATCCTCCATTTTTCAAACCACATATACCTAAAATTACTGAATTATTAATATTTACTAGTGGATGAAAGTTACAAACTCCACTAGCAAATAGGTCCGTTATAGTTAAAGAAGCGGAACTAATTTCTTTAAGCGAAAGTTTATTCTCATTATATTTTATTGAAAGATCAGAAATAGCTTCTTCTATACTATTTAAATCTAAAGAGTCTGTATTGTTTATACTGGCTACCTTTAAACCGTTTATTCCATTGTCGTATGCTATTCCAATATTAATATCTTTGTGAGTAACTCTTTTTCCTGAATAGAAAAATGAATTCATATTTGGATATTTTATTAAAAGTCTTGAGACTTCATAAGTAACCAATGGTAATGGAGTTGAAGAAATAAAATTTTGACTTTCTATTATTTGGTTTAAATTTGAATTTATAAACATTGTTAACCTAGATACTAATCCAGTTGAATTAACATTACTTAAATACTTTATTTCATTTAATTTTTTCTTTCCTATATTCTCTTCATTTAAAATTGAATCCTCTTCAACTGTTATTAATTCAACTGGATTAATATTAGAGTTTTCTTTTTTTATTGGTAATTTAATTTTTGCTGGTTCTAAAAAATCATTTACCTCATAAATTGAAACAAATTGAAGATTTTTAAATTTATTTTTATCTAACTTATTTTTCAAAATTAGTTGTTCAGCCCCTTTTGAAAATTTCGTATTAAACTCTTTTAATATTTCTTCTTTTGCTTCTGATGCAGAGTCAATCTCTCCTGCTTTTGATGTAGATTTTGTTGGTATTTCTGTCTCAATAGCTTTAGTAAGTTCTTTTATTTCAAGCTTTTCAGAATAAATTTCAAATAGTGTTTCACCAATTAAAACGTCTTGATTTTCCTCACACAAACACTTTACAAAACCTGCTTCAGTGGAGTGAATATCTATATCAGCTTTTGAGGTCTCAATTTCAGCTAAAATCTGATCTTGTTGTATTTTATCTCCATTTTTGACGTGAATATTGATAATAACAACACTATCATCATTAACAGAATCCTGAGGAGTTTTAATTACTTCCAGTAATTTATTCATAACTTCTATTTAAATTTAAATATATATCATTTTTGTTTATTAAAACTTTTTCTTCAAGTGACTTAACACTCGGAATTGAAAATCTTTTAGAAGAAATTGCTTTAAACTTTTTATTTGAAAAATTCTGAGCCATCCATGATATGAAATAATCCCCTACACTTCCCCCTGAACAACCTTCTTCAACAAAAAGTATATTTCTAGAATTTTTAAGAACAAGTTTTAATAAATCTTCAGGAATGGGGTCAATTTGAGACAAAATTAGGACTTGAACAATAGATTCATATTCATGAAAATAGTTATTTATGTTATCAATAACTAAACCTGCTAACCCGCCATAAGTTATTATTGTAGTCTTTGCATCAGTACTGGAAGGTTTAATTAATAATGACGGTAAAGCCTCATTAGATATTTCTGCAACATATCCTTCAGGAAGGTTTAAAACTGCATTTTTACCGTAATCTACTTTATTTTCAATAATAAGAGTAGGGTGTAATCTTTTGTATGCATGGTTTAAAATAATACTAGGATCAATATACCTATTCGTAGCATATATTTCAAAAGTATCCATACCAATATAATGCTTTTCTAATGTCTGGCTATGAGTAGGGCCATATCCTCTTCCTCCACCCATTGGTGTTCTGTAAACAACAGGACAAAAAACTTTTTTATTGTACATGTTATAAACTTTAGCTGCATGATTCAACATTTGATCAAAAGCTAATGCTGTAAAATCTCCGAACATAAACTCTGCAAAAGGTTTATAGCCGTTTAAAGCCAATCCATTAGCAACACCTGCTATAAGTCCTTCAGAAATTGAAGTCCCAATAACTCTATCAGGGTATTTATCACTTAAACCTTTTGAAACTTTAAAAGCACCACCATAAGGGTCTAAGATATCTTCACCAATAAAAATTACATTTTCATTTCTTAGGATTTGATTAAAAGAATTATTTATTTTTTTTATAAATCTATCTTTATTTTCTATAAACTTATTAAACAATATTTCATTTTTTGAAACAGTATTATGTTTTGTGTAATCTTCAATTGATAATTCTTCTTTTATTAAAGCTTGATCTATAAAATCTGAAATCTCAGTTTTAATTTTTAAATTTTCTTTATTGTAATAATCAGGATCTTTATCTTTTAAGATATTTAAAAAATCTAATTTTTCATAACTTTCAATCTCTTCAACATCTCTATCATCATCTCCTTTCGAATGAGCTTTTAGCCTGTAAGTGTTTACAAGATGAAATAAAGGTTTTTTATTTTTTCTTACCCAATCAATTGATGATTTTGCTTCTTTTATAATTTCTAAACCCTCCCCAAAAGTTGAAGATTCTCTATACTCTATATGAAATGCTTCAGCTCTACCTTTTATAGAACCAGATAAATTTTCCTCAATTGGAGTTGATTGTGCATATTTATTATTTTCACAAACAACTATCATTGGAATATTTTTTTTACTAATAAAATTTAAGGTTTCATAAACGACACCTTCTCCTAGTGTACCATCTCCAATGTAAACTACACCAACGTTATCATTTAAACTTAGCTGATTTGCTAGAGCATATCCAGCACCCAATGGCATAATTCCACCTTGAATACCATTTGAATAGAAATTGAACTTTTGTAAATGCTGACTACTACCAATACCTCCGCAAACTCCATCTTTTTTACCTAATAATTCTAAAACTAATGAATGCCACTCATTTGTGTATTCAATATAGTGGCCATGACACCTGTGATTTGAGAAAACAAAATCTTTTTTTGACAATTGACCTGCAAATGCTATCGCACTTAGTTCTTGACCAATACAGGTATGAACTGTTCCATTTAAATTACCAGTACTAAAAAGATCTAAAAAAGCTTGTTCAACATTTCTTATGAGAAGTGCTTTTTTAATTATTTTATGATTCATTGTTATTTTTTTCATTAAATCGTGTTATTTAATAATTACTAGATATTTAAATTATTTGATTTTTTTAAACTAAAAATTTCGCTTTGGTAAATCTTTAAACCACCTCTCATAAAGCTTTGAAGTGGGCACTAAAATAACCCAAGCCGTCATGAAGATTAATTGTAAATCTAATAAAAAAGAATTATTTGATTGATACCACATTTCTAATTCCCCTTTATAAGGTGCTATGATACGTTTATAAAACTCATGTGGGTCTTCGTTAATAACGGCTGAAATAATTGACTCTTCGTCTCTGAAAATAATTGAGCCAATTCCAGTAAGACCAGGTTTTACATTGTATATTTTTGATTGTACCTCTTCATTATATGCCGTAAAAGTCTTAGTGACTAATGGCCTTGGACCGACTAAACTAATATCTCCCTTTAATATATTAATAATTTGTGGGAGTTCATTGATCTTTGTTTTTCTTAAAAAAGATCCAATTCTTGTAACTCTGGGATCATTTTGAAGCGTAATACTTCCTGTGCCTATATTCATAGAATTTTTAAGCATAGTTGCAAACTTCCATATTTGGAATCTTGAGTTATGAATTCCATAACGTTCCTGAAAATAAAAAACTTCTCCTTCTGCAGAAAATTTCAAAATAATGATAATAGGTATAAATACCGGTGTAAGAATAATTAGTGCAATAATACTAACAATAATATCTAATAAGCGTTTGAAAAATTTATACATAACTTACATTTTTTGATCTAGATGTTTACCAGTTTCAATGTGCATGAAATCTGGAACATATTTTTTAATAATATTTACAATATCTGATTTCTCTGAATTAAGGTTATTAAATACAGACTCAAAATCAGATTCTACGCCTTCAAAAGATATTTTAATATTTGGAGTATTTATGAATCCTAAAGAATCATGTTTTTTTATATTATAATCTTCATCATCTGTATAAAACTCTTCAAATGTTTTTTCTCCTGAAGTATCTGTTTTAAAAAAATAAATTGGATACTTATCAGGATACTTATCAAAATCAAATTCTTTTGCTTCTTTTTCAGATTGAACTAATTCAGGTTCAAATCCGTTCTCCTTTAAAAAATCTAATGCAATTTCTTTAAAGTAGATTTGGTCCTTATGAAAATCTAATTTAGGAAAGAAAATATTCCCTGTATTCCCTAAAAAGGTAGCCAATAAACAAATTTGGCCCGATTGCTCTGGAGTTACAAAAAAACGTTTTATGTCTGACGGACAACTTAATGGTTGTTGTTTATTTAATCTATATATAAATCCGTCTAACAAACTTCCATTAGAAAAAGCCACATTTGCAAACCGAGCCGTTGACACCCTGAATTGATCTTTTTTTGATATAATCAATTTTTCCATTAAGCTCTTTGAAGCCCCCATTATATTTACTGGGTTGGCTGCTTTATCCGTAGAAACACTAAAAAAATAATTTGGTGGGTTTCCCTCACAGAGGTTTAAAAGTTTAATAGCACCATATACATTGTTCTTAATTAAAGCTTCAACCGAAATTTTATCTTTTTCAGATCGCACGTGCTTATGAGCAGAAAAATTTGCAACTACTTGCCAAATTTCTGAATTAAAAATTTTATCAAAAGTATCACTTAATAGATTTACTGGATACGTAATATATTCTGGATCATAGTCTAATAAGTAAGAACTTCTAAGGTCTCTCGTTAATTCTGTTAAACCGTTTTCATTAATATCTACAACAGTTAATTTTGAGGGTTTATATTTTAATATTTGTTTTATATAGCTAGAACCTATTGTGCCTGCACCACCGATAACAATAATATTTTGATTAAAAATTTTTTCTAATAAAATACTTTTACTTCTTAAAATATCTTTGTCAAATCTTATTTTTTTATAAAAATCTTTTTTAAATTGATTCATTTTTTTGTTTTTATAGATTATCTATACGTGGAAAGAATTCCTGTTATATTTTTTTAAATTGTATTAGCCTCTTAAATATCCTAAACAACATTAAATAAAAGGTTGTTTTTAATTTGTTTTTTTTCCAAGCCTTCAAAACTTCCTTATTTTGATCAATTATACCAGAAATAGAAGAATTTGAAGCGCCACCTAGCCGCATTCGAACAATTAACCTATTTAAATATTTAGAATTAAAATTATTCTTTTTAAAAATGCGTAGCATAAATTCATAATCAGCTGCAATTTTGAAATCTAAATCAAATAAACCAGCTTCATGATAAACTTTTCTTCTTACAAATAATGATGGGTGAGGAGGAACATTCCCGTTTTCAAAGAATTGAGAATAATATTTTTTTGATATCCAATTACGAATCACTTTGTTCGTATCATCACTTTTTACGTACACCAAATTTCCATATATAATATCTAATTCAGAATTATTATTAAATTCATCCATTACTTCTTTAATTACTTTTGAATCTTGATACAAATCATCTGAGTTTAAAATCCCAATTACATCGCCGCTTGCAACAATAATTCCTTTATTCATAGCATCGTACAAACCTTTATCTTGCTCTGAGACTAATACAGTGATTATCCCGCGATATTCATCTAATATTTTCAGCGTATTATCTGTAGATCCTCCATCTATTATAATATATTCTATATTTGTATAATCTTGATATTTTATTGACTCAAGCGTGTCTCTTATTGTTGTTTCGCTATTGAAACAAACAGTAATTATAGATATTTTCATTTATTTATTTTAATCCAATTAATAGTTCTCTTTACGCCTTCAACTCTGGTGTAGGGTAAATTTGGTGCAAGTTTTAAGGTTGATGAAAGGTTAACATTATTATTAGTTGTCATGTTTTTTAATCTAAATGAATTCATTGGGAAATTAATATTAAAAAGTTTTAAAGTATCTCCAAGGCGAGCTAGTATTTTAATTAAAAAAAATGGTACTCTCTTGATTGAATTCCCTAACTCATGGGCAATTTCATTAGCCCAGTCCTCGATGTTTATGGATTCATAATCTCCTATATAGAAGACTTTATTTGATTCTTCTTTTGTTTCTGTAAAAAGAATTTTTTCTATTTGAAAAATAGAATTTTCTACATAACCGTATGTTTTCGTACAACTTCTATATCCAATATGAAAATATTTTTTAGCCATCACCAAATCAAAAAAGTTTTTATAGGGAACATGAAACCAAGGTCCCCATATAGAAGTTGGTCTGATTATAGCCCAGTCACATGATAAAGGATTTGACCATACAATTTTTTCGGTTTGAACTTTACTTTCGCCATATATAGTCGAAGGTGAGTAATCGAATTGATCTTTTGGGAGATGATTAACGTTACAAACCAGCATAGATGAGGTTATAATAATTTTTTCTAATGAATCAATTTCTTTAGCTATATCCATAACGTTCTTCACACCAAGAGTATTTGCTTTATAATCGTCAATTGATAAACCCTCTATATCAGTTCTCGCTGCTAAATGAATGATGTAATTTGGTTTAAAAGAAGATACTTTTTTTTGAAGTGCTTCAAAGTGTGTTATATCTACATTTTCCCAATAGTTGATGTGATCAAAAACTTTAGGCTTATTAATATCGATATTTAAAACCTTATAACCATCCCTTATAAATTTCTCAAGCAAATTAGTACCTATAAACCCAGAACCTCCTGTAATCAAAATTCTTTTCATTTAATTAAATTTTTAAATTTTATATAATAGTTATATCCCATAATATTTTTAGTGTATTTTTCAAGATAAACATCATATATGTTTTTAGATAATATGTTTTTTTTATCGTTGGCAAATTTTACAGCACTAATTAGACTATGCTTATTATCTAACTCAAAAAAAGATACTTGAGTTTCGTTGAAAAATTCATTAAAAATTGGTAAATTCGAACATACAATTGGCTTTTTATATTGGGCTGCTTCAATCACTACTAGAGGAAAACCTTCAGAATAGGATGTCATCATGTAAATATCTATATATTCTAAAAATAAATAAGCATTTTTTTTATAACCAAAAAACATACATCTCTCATTTAAGCCTTTTCCTCTTACTAAATTTTTAAGACGTTCCATATCTGGACCATCTCCAATTATTACAAGACAATAATTATCCAGTTTATCAAGAGAATTTATAATTTGTTCAATTCCTTTAATTTTTGAAATATTAGCTATGACTCCTAATATGACATATTTTTCTTTTTTAAATTTAAGTATATCTATATCATCAGAACTTATTAATCCATCACATACAGTTCTTCCATTATATATATATGTTGAACTAGTTATATTATGTTTTTTTTCTAAATACTTCTTAGCAACTTTTGAAAGACATACCACTTGATCTTGAGCTTTAAGGAACATAACCCATAAAGGTGTAAATATTTTTGAAATTAAAATTCCGTAATAATCCTTTAGAACTTTATCTATTTCATTGTGAAGAGTTGAAACACATAAACTGTTTATATTTTTCTTATGGTACCAAATATAAAAATCTGGTTTAATCATATGTGAATGAATAACATCATAATTTTCAAAATCAAACTTTTCAAAAAGACTAATTTTATTTATTGGACAATTAAAAGAAAGTTCTATTATGTCTTTTAGATAAAACACTTCAACGCGGCATCCTTCAATAATTAGTTTCTCGACAATATCTTTTGCTACCTGTATTGGTGCTGTATTTTTAAGTGAGGGGAGTATAACGGCTATATTCATTAATATCTGATTTAAATAGAAACTAGAATAAAATTTGTTTGAATTAGAAATTAGTTATTTGTTTAATTATTTTAGTGGGAGTCCCTGAAACTATTGAGTTGGATGGTATATTTTTATTTACAAATGAGTTAGCTCCGATGACAACGTTGGAACCAATATTTACTCCCTGATTTATAAAAACATTAGCACCAATCCAAGTATTATTTCCAATAGAAATATCTCCATTTAAATAACTAACTACAACTTCATTATTGATTATGTCTATCGGATTTCGGTTTTTAGTGTACATTCGAACATTATGACTAATACTGCAATTATCTCCAATAAATACTTTTTGTCCTTTAGCGGATGCAATACTAGAACGATTACCTATGTATGAATTTTTCCCAATAGTAATATCACCTTCACCATAAAATTCGATGTCTACACCATTAAAAATAAATGATTTATGAATATTATATTTTTTTTTGTAGGAATTATACCTCAAAAAAAAGTAAATAAATCTTATTTTATTAAGTACTCGATAAATTAAATTACACATGATTTTTAGAAATTAGATTTAATAAATTTATTTTTAATTTTACTGATATGACTAATATATTCAAGTTCAATAAAAAAAATAATTAAAAAACAGGTAGAATAATATATTAGATTTGGTAGAAGAAAAAGTGCAATCATTAAAAAAAAATATAATTGACGATTTTTTGTGATTTTAGACTTTTTATATAGTGGGATAAAAATTAATAAAGGCCAAAAAACATAAATACCATATTCTACTATCATATACAGAAAAGTCGAATGAGGGTAATGTGGGCCATTTTCTTCTATTTTCCATTTTGATCTAAACAAAAAATTACCTGGAGGCAAAATAATATTTGACAGATTGCTGGCTTTTAAGCCATCATTTAAAGAGCTAATTCTTGCATTGGAACTCGCTGATGCATTATTAGACTGTTTCGTTTCTGTTAATCTTTGAACTATAGAAGCTTTATCAGAATTATCATTATTTGACTTTGGAACTAAAAGAAAAGAAACAAAAATTAAAAATAAAAATAAGTACTTCGACTTACTCTTATTTTTAGAAAAAATAATCAAATGCTGAATTAATAAAATTAATGATAATAACAAACCTAATCTTGATCCTGTATAATTCACTAGCAATAAAGTTATAAATAGAATAGCTAATTTATAAATTAAAGATTTTTCTAATATTGTGTATATGTATGCAAAAGAAACTAAGGCAAATGCAAATGCATTTGGATCAAGGAATGTAATGGTTAACCTTTTATTGATTCGTCCTGTAATAAATTCCGGATCAATGATTAGATGAAATAAATCGTAAAAATAATATTCAATAAAGGACATAATGATTATCAAAAAAAATAAAATAAATAATTGTTTTTTTAAGTGCGAGTATAACTCTATTTTATTTTTAAAAAGAAATAAAGTCCAACCAAAATATAATGTGTAAAGAGTTATTCTTGAAATGTCATTAATATAAATTTTGTAATCAGATAATATTTGAATGATAAATAAAATAAAAGACAAAACTATTAACCTAATAGTAAGTTTCTGCATTAATAGTTTCGAAAACGAGCGCTTATATCTAAATATGAAACCGCAAGAGCATATAATTATTAAGGATATTAATACCGAAAAACTAGACAGACCCAATAATGGACTTAAATAATATAAATTAGAAAATAATATAATTCCAACTATTAAGTTTATTAATTTTTCCATTAACTAAAAAGTATTTTGTTATAAAGTGAATAAACATGTTCCCATGTGTACTCTTTTAAAATCAGATCGTAGGAATTAATAATTAATTTATTTCTTAATTTTTCATCATCTAAAAGAAATGAAACTGATTTTGCAAAATCAGTTGGATTATCTTTTACAAATATATGTTTATTGTGTTCAACATTTATACCATGAAGACTAATTGAGGTTGAGACTATAGGTATCCTAAGAGCCATAGCTTCAAGAATTTTGTTTTTTAAACCAGCTCCAGATAACAGGGGGGATACATAAACACAACTGTTTAATATAAATCCTGAAATATCATCAACAAAACCAGTGACAATTATATTCTTAGATTTTAGTAGTTTTATTTCTTCCGATGGATTTTTTCCTACTATGAAAAATATAGTTTTTGGATGATTAATTAATATTAATGGAAATATTTCTTTTACAAAAAACATTACAGCATCAACATTAGGCTTGTAATCCATTACTCCAGTAAAAACAAGTGCATTTTCATTTTTTTTGATTATTTGCTGCTTTGCTACTAAATCTTGATTCACACCATTTTGAATCACAAAACAATTAGTAATCTTATTTGAAGTGTTTTTTTTAAGATATTCTACATCCTTATTTGATACAAAAAGACATTTTCGATAGTTTTTTAAAATTTGTAATTCTACTTTTTTAAAAATAAGACTACAATAATAAAAGTAAGATTTAACAAAAAAATTATTTGAGCTATTGTAAAAACTTAAATACAATAAAGATAAACTATCATGTAAAGAAATAATCTTATTGGAATGTTTGATTTCTGATGCGTATACATCCATATGAATACCGTCAATAAATATCAAGTCATATTTATTATTATTAATTAATTTTTTTAATTCATAAAAAAATAAATTAGATTTTTTATTGTAAAACGGAGGTTTAAAGCTTACGATTGATTTTAAATAATCTAAAGAAGTTAAGGTGACATTATCTTCAATAAGAAATGAATTGTTACAGATACCATCCATAAAATCTTCTGGTATGACGTTATTAGGATTGTGAAATGAAATAAAATCTAAATCATTATCAGTATTTAAGAATTTCATGACATTATAGGTCATTAATGTACCTCCATCATTGTAGATGGGATAAGGTACTTTATCTGCCATAAAAAGTATATTCATAGTTTTGAATTCAATTATGTAAGAATCTTAATTATTGGGTTTTTTGATTAAAGTTTTTTAGAAAATCAGAAAAATCATTAGAAAACTTAATAGATCCATTATAATTTAAATGTTGCTTATTCAGAAAATCATTTTGTAAAAGTTCATTAAACAACAGATTTCCTTCAGGATTAAAAACGTTTAATTGATATTTTTTTTTAATAGAATCAATAGTTTTTTTAAAATTAACATAATTTATATTTTTGGAAAGTTGTGTAAATTCTTTTGAATAAATCGGAGGATTAACTATTATAACATCAATATTATACTCTAATAGAAATTCAATAGTTTTTTTAAAATATTTAATTTGATTCTTATTTATACTATTTGAGTATTTATTTAAATCGGCATTATCCCAATTAATGTTATTCATTTGATTATAAAATTTCAAATGACCATTGTATGTGTCTTCGATGATACGAGTTGGGATATATTTATATCCCAGTAGATTTTTTACTATGTGTTTTAAAAGTTTTTTCTCCCGGTATGTTTTAATGAAAAATGAAAAGTCAACACCATTGTTTGAGTTTAAAAATAATTCAAAATTAGACTTTAAAATAATTGGTGTAAAACTACCTTTATCTAAGTCTCTTTGAAACATTATTGGGTTAGTTCCCAAAACTACTATTTTTGGTGGGGAATCCATGTGCTCAATAGCACTTTTAGTTGTGAAATAATTTTCAAAAGGAGAAGAACTATAAATACCTAAATTATAAGCTGAGAAGTCAGTTTCCTCCTCTATCACTCTTGTATCTAGTGCATCAGCAATATGAGAATCTCCTATTATTAGAAGATCAGTTTTGTATTGATTATAAAAAAAACTAGTTTTAGAATCTATAAATATTTTATAATCTAAAGGTCTTTGGGTTTGTAACAAGAGATAAATAACACTATCAAAAACAAAAAATATTAATAGAAAAACACATATTCGAATTAGAAATTTTTTCATAATTTAAAATTGAAAATAAATAAAATTTTGTTCGCCGTTAGAAAATAAAATAATTATAATAACAAAAAATGAGTAGAATAAATACCTCAACAGTTTTGATTTTTTATAAATATTTTTGATAGCAAATTCATTTGCTCTACCATTCCATTCAATAATATTAAATAAAATAATGATTATAAGTGTTGATAAAAAACCAGCAAAATCTTCTATTTGGGGTTTATAAAAAAGACTTTTAGAAAAAATATCCGAAATAAATTCTGTAGCGTGTCCTACACTTTCTGCTCTAAAGAATATCCAAGCAAATACTGTTAACATAAATGTTGTTAGCATTGCAGAAAGTTCTCTAAATGAAGGTAATAGTTTTCCTTCAGCAACAACCCCTAAATTCTTTCTATTGTTACTGGTTAATAATAAGGGCAAGAAATAAATAGCATTTAATGCTCCCCATATAATAAAGGTCCAATTAGCTCCATGCCAAAACCCACTCACTAAGAATATTGCAAAAGTATTTCTTACCTTCATCCAAGTTCCACCTCTACTGCCACCAAGGGGTATGTATAGGTAGTCTCTAAACCAAGTGCTCAAGGAGATGTGCCAACGTCTCCAAAACTCAGCAATATCTCTAGAGAAATAAGGCGTTGCAAAGTTCTGCTTTAAGTCAAAACCAAAGAGTCTTGATGTTCCAATGGCAATATCAGAATAGCCTGAGAAATCGCCATATATTTGAAAGGTAAAGAATATCGCACCAAGTACTAAGGTACTCCCATTCATATCGGCTGAGTTATTAAATATCTGATTAGCAAACTCCGCACAATTATCTGCAATCACTACTTTTTTAAATAATCCCCATAGTATCTGGCGCATCCCATCAACAGCTTTGTGATATTCAAAAGATCTTTTCTTATAAAACTGAGGTAATAAATTTGTTGCTCTTTCTATAGGTCCTGCTACTAATTGAGGAAAAAAGCATACAAAGGCTGAGAATGCTATAAAGTCTTTTGTAGGCTCTAATTTCTTTTTATAGACATCAATAGTATAGCTTAAGGTTTGGAAAGTGTAGAAGCTAATACCTACAGGGAGAATAATATTAAGGCTGTTAGCATTAATCTGCATTCCAAATAGACTAAAGGCATCAACAAAGTTTTCTAAGAAAAAGTTATAATATTTAAAGAACCCTAAAAAGCCAAGATTGACAAGAATACTTGTCCATAGTAATACTTTTCTTTTGGATTGTTTTTCTTCAACTCTTAGTTTCTGTCCAACTAAATAATCTACTACTGTACTAAAAATGATTAATGATAAGAATCTCCAATCCCACCAACCATAGAAGACATAACTTGCTACAACTATTAAAGCATTTTGCAGCTTTAAATTCTTTTGTGCTACAAACCAATACAGAAGAAATACTACTGGCAGAAATATTGCAAAGTCTAATGAATTAAATAACATATATTGGTTATAATTATATTAGTTTATTGAATTTATATCTAAATAGAAAATATATAATTAATTTAGAAACAAAACTTGAAATTAATAGTAGATATATATCATAACCAAAGGAAACGACAAATAAATCTAAGATTGCAGAAATAATAATAGCTATAAATACGGTTAGTGTAATTACTTTATTTGCCCCATTTGAAATAAAATATATTGAATATTGATAGGATAAAATATTAGGGATAAATAAAAGTAACATCAAAAGAATAAGATTAAAAGCCGGTTTATATTGAATTAGAAAATACTCTAAAAGAAAATACGATGCAATTCCACCAAGAGCAAATAAAGCAACATAAATGAAAAAAAATTTTCTTAAAAGAGTTGGTCTTAAGTTCAAGAAATCCTTTTTACTAATATTTTTGAATACTTTCATATATCTTGAATAGTCCATAAACATAACCGTCCTTAATAATAATAGTATTGGTCCTGCAATTGTAAATGCAAATGAATAAATTCCAAATTCATATTTTGAATAATATGCTGCTGCAAATAAACGATCAATACTGGAGAGAAGATCTTGAGACAAAACATATGTCATCAAAACTATGCCATCAATTACAAAGAATTTAAAATTTTTTATTTTAAAAAATTTTGGAAAAAAAATAATTTTTCTAGAATAAGCATAAAAACCCAAAAAAATAACAGCAACTATTGGTGTAATTATAAATTTTATAAATAATGGTAAAGGATTTGAATAATCATTCCAATTAAAAAAAAATAAGATCAAAAGAAATACACTAATACCAATTAAAATTTGAGATTTACCTAAAACATTAGACATATTTTTTGCCCTTAAAACTCCTTGAACCAATTGGTTAAAATTCTCAAATGACAGAAATAGCCATATGTATGGATAATAATCATTTAATTGTGGTACTATATTAAAAAAGTAGAATAAAAATAACACTACAGCTATTAAAACTGGATAGGATATTGTATTTAGGTTAAAATAGCTAAGAGCTAAAGAACTATTTGATCTAATTGACAAACGTTTGTTGATTGTAAATTGAGCTCCCAAATTTAAAAACTTTAAATAAGTAGTTATCAAAATTGCTAATCCATAAATAGCGTATGCATCGGGTGATATTTTTTTTGCGACAAAAATAACGAAAACAAAACTTGCGACTTGTTGGAGATAATTCCCAAAGATTAAAACAAAATCTTTTTTTAGACTTTCAAAAAGGGATCTAAGATTCATCTATTTTTTAAGGTTTTTTAATAAATTATTTTTTCCATTTGGAATATTATATTTTTTATAAAAATGTATCCAAATATTTGGATCATATAGTTTTTGAAGATCAGTGGATATAATATTACGAAATCGAAGCATGCTATTGAAGTCTAAAATCTTTGGCGAAGGAGAATCATGTAGTGAATTTATTAGATCAGGGTTAAGGTTATACATCCCTTTAAGTTCAATAAACAGAATACCATTCGTTAAAGCATCATAACATAATGTTGAAAAAAAACCAATCACTACATCAAAATTTGATAAATTTTGATTCTCCTTAGAGGTAACAAAATCTAACGGTTTAATTAAATTAATAGTTTTATTTTTTTCATCTTTAATGAGTCCAGGATGAAATTTATGATGAACTTCAATGATATTTTTAATTTCACTAAAACATTTATAAAAATCGGTTATTCCATTTCTTCTTGTTATCGAGCTATCAATATTTGAATTTGTAACAGTATCGACAAATAGAATTTTTAATTTATTATTAAATTTAGTTTTTGGTTTTTTAATTTCTTTGAATAAAACACCGCTTTGAATAAATTTAGATTCTAGATTATAGCTAGAATACACCTTCAGCTCAGATGACGACTTGTAGTATAAAAAATCAGTCTTAATATATTTATGTTCTTCTGAATATGTAGTGGTAGTAGGTCTTATTGAATGTATTTCGTTTTTAAATTTATATCTAAGTAGAAAATGTAAATCTCCATTTGGATGGAGTGAAAATATTTTTTTAAATTCTGTCTTAGTTGAAAAATAATTCAAATAGTTGCATTGCTTTACAGAAGAAAATAAATGAATCAAAGATTCATAATTAGTTTTATTTTTTAATGTAATGTTCAAACACAATATAAAACTTTTTAGAAAAACCTCACTAAAATATTTAAAATTTGAATCTAAAACTATGTTTGGATTTATACTGGGAATATTTAAAATGGTGTCAGAAATCACTAAATTATCTAGTGATTCTTTTCTATTAAAAAGACTCAAATAATATCTTTCAAATTTTAAATTCGGAACATAAACTAATAATTTATATTTTGATTTTATTTTTTGCTTTTTTTTAAATAAAATTTGTAGAAAAAATTTAGAAAAATATACAATACAAAGTAAGACTGATTTAATCAGTATAATGATTTTGTTTTCACCTGATATTGTTTTATTCTTAAAGTGGTTACTATGAAAATTTGTTGGCAGATACTCTTTTAGTACTTTGTCAGTATCTCCGGTATTTAATTCTAATATAAACTTATTAATATTGTCCATATAAATTTTAAAATAATCAAATGTCTAGAGTTAAGAGATCTATAATTTTATTAACAGTAGGATTATTGTTTTTTGATAAAAAGGGCTTTACTATAGAAGGTTTAAGAACGTCATCTTTTAAAAAGAAAGTTTGCATTTTTTTTATTAAGTTTTTTATATCCGTCGCCTCAAATTGTTTTACATAATCAACATCAAATGATTTTATTACACTATTTGATTTTACATTATTGAACAATATGAAATTTTGATTTTCTAAAATACATTCATCTAAAATAATACCATTTCCTACAATTAATAAATCTATTTCTGTTTTGAAGTTCCAAATACTTCGCAAAGAGGAAATAAATTCGATATCAATTAATCTACTTTCTTTACTTATTCTGGAAAAATCAATTGAGGAAGTACTACCCAAAAAAACCTTTAAACCGCTTATATGGCCTGATAATTTATCATTATTAATAACGGCATTTACAATCATCTGTATTGAATTTGAGGAATCAGATCCACTTAATGCAACGCCTATTGTTTTTTTTTTTTTATAATTTTCAAAAACACCTCGATTATAAGAGAAATAATCTTTTGAAATGAATTTATTATTTACAGGTATTGAAAATGGATCACTCCTTAAAATTGCATGAGTAAATAATAAGAATTTATTTGAATTAAATTTTGGACTTAATAAAACTACAGTTTTAGCTCGCGATATTGATTTTTCAATTTCTTGCTCATATACGTCTGTACTATCAATAACCCATAACTCAGAATCTTTGATTTTAATTACTTTCTTTGTTAGTGAAAAAAAATCTACACTGTTTACTTTTAAATATGACTCACCAACTTCATCACCATGAAAATATAAATTAACATTGTTGTAACAAGATTCTAATCCCTTATATATTGGGACTATTCTAGATAAATGTCCTAAACCTAAAAGCTTAGAACCTTGCACATATATGTTAATCATACTTACTGTTTTTTAATGATCCCTCTTTCTACCATTCTAGTCCTAACTAATTTTTCGAATTTTTCAAAAGCGGTGTTCTGAATCTCTTCAATTTCATCCCATCTAGCTTTAGCTTTAGCTTTAATATTCTCCAAAGATTTAATATTCTCTAAGTTTTCTTTAAATTGGTTAGGTACTGATTCGGTTTTAACATATTTTATATCCCAATCTCCTAGACCTAAATCGTCTAATAACCTTTCAGCTCTCTGATCGTAGCTGATATTTATTACAGGGGTTGCAAAAGATAAACTTGGAAGTGTTGCATGGAGCCTATAACTGACTACTAAATCAGCATTAGATAGTAAAGAGAAATAATCAAAAACATTGCTTGTGTAAACAAAATCTACTTGAGCAATATCTCTAAAATATGAAGCATACTCACAATCTCTAGTATCATTGCAAAGTAATCTAATGCGTTTATTACCTTTATCTTTTAAGATCTGAATAATTTCTGACAAATCATTTGTCATAGATAATTGATTTTTTTGTGGTAAATTAACAAGAGAGGGTGTTCTGATGGAAATTAATACTCCAACATGATCTTCTTCAGGTAATAAACCTTTATAATCATTATATTTTCCTAAATAAATTGTTGGACAACCTCCAAAAATAGAATTATTAGAGTTTATGTTTTTTAAATGTTCTAAGGTGGCCGTGTCTCTTACCAATGATATATCAGCAAATTTATGTAACGTCGCTAACTTATTATCAGGTATAACATCTGTTCGTGAAACTAAATCACCTTTTCTATCATAAACTTTACCTAATGAATTAGAAAATAACATTAGTGGTACTTCAAGAGCCTTAAGTGCTGTCTCGTCAAAATCAATCTCATTATTTTCGTATAAGTTACCCCCTCCTACTATAACTCCATCTCCAACTCTATTTATTTCATAAACAGTTTTTGATGAAAGACCTGCTTTTGAATGTGATTCATATAAAGAAGTAGCTGGTATATCTATAATATTAACCATTCTTCCAAAAGTTTTAAAAACTTGATTTCTTAGAGCGATAGAGATTGCATCATTTCCAATGTTGTGTCCCTTTGGACGAATATTAAATAGTGTTATCATTTTTGAAATTTTTATAGTTTAATTTTAATTGAGATTCTTTTGAATATTTTTCAAATATTAATTTTAATCTTTCATAATCCTGTTGAGTATCGATTGTAAGTGAAGTATTTGAATTATTAGAACTTGACTCAATACTGTAGTGATTAATTTCATTTATTTTTCTGTATAGATGTTTAGTTACATGCTCTTTTTCATTTTCATTTACATCATTTGCCATTTTTTTGTAAAAATCAGATTTAAACCATTCAACAGCAACTCCATAAGGATAAGTTCTGTTTTTTATATTGGTAACAAAATCATAATCTTGGTTAATATATTTAAATCCTTCAGCGATCAATTCTATATCTACAAATGGACAATCTCCATTTACCCTAGCAATATATTCATATTTCATTTGTTTTATGAAGTCTATAGTTCTGTCAACAAGATCATTTTCATCTCCTCTAAAAACACTAATTCCCAATTCTTCTACAAAAGAAACCAGTTCATCGTTTTCTGGTAAATTAGAAGTAGCTAAATATATTTGAATAGGTAATGTATTTTGTAAACTTATTACCCTATTAATGACTAATTCAATCAATTTATATCCTCCAATTTCTTTAAGAGCCTTATTGGGAAGCCTAGAAGAACCTGATCTTGCATAGATGAGCAATGCTCCTTTTTTATTGCTTTCCATCCTTATCTGTTAGCATATTCTTATCCTTCATCTCTTTTACCCAATAATTATTGGCTTCCATCCAAGATGAGTTTGAATCTTTAAAAATCTTTGTGTTTATTGTTTTAATTGACTCAAATTCATTTATGTCCTCTGCTGCAGTCATACCGACTAGCTTAGATTTGTCAGCAGGTGTTAAACTATTAGCAGGTCTTAATTCAATTAAATTTTCTTCTCTAACTATATCACCTTTTTTTATCGATGTTTTAAAATATAAGCCTCTTCTCGCTCTAACTTTTGTTACATTTTCGTCAGAAGACAGCTTAATTTCGTTTCCTATTAAAGATTTTTCGATTGATCTAATATCGTAAACATACTCTTTAAACTCTGAAGGTCCTGACGCATATAAATGATCAAATCCATCAAGAGATTTATCAATAGTAAAATGTTTTTCAACAAATTCAACTCCTTTGGAAACAGCAACAGATGCTGCTTTACTGTCTAAAGTGTGATCTGAAAAACCAATTGGGAAATTAAAATTTGACTTTAATACATCTATCATTTTTAAATTAGTATTTTTCAATTCACATGGATAAACAGAAATACAATGTAAAATAACTAAATTATTCTTTTTCCCATTTTCTAAAAACACATCTATACTTTGTTGAATTTCGTCAATAGATGCCATTCCAGTACTAATTATTAATTGTACATCTTTTGTTGATATATATTTTATTAACTCAATATTATTTAAATCACTTGAAGCGAGCTTAATGAATGGCACTCCTAATTCAATTAAAAAATCTACGCCTTTAACATCGAATATTGATGCAGTAAATTCTATACCAATATTATCAGCATAATACTTAACTTTCCTCCATTCATCAAATGTTAGTGTCTCTGACAAACGCCTTTTGTATACAATATTTTCAACTTTCTTTCCATTATGCCAATAATAAGGTACATATAATGAATCAGGATCGATAATTTGAAATTTCACATAATCGGCATCAGCATTGAATGCAGTATCTACAAGTTTGTATGCTAAATTTAAATTACCATTATGATTTGAACCTGCCTCCGCTATAATTTTTGTTTTCATTTTAATTAATGGTTTTAATATTTATATTTTTTGATATCTGAATGCATCATTTCTTTTACTAAAGATTTTAAATCATGTTCGGGAACCCAACCTATATTATCTTTTGCTTTGGTGGGATCCCCAATTAATAAATCTACTTCAGTAGGTCTGAAATATTCAGAATCTATTGACAAAACTTCTTTTCCAATTTCTAATTGAAATTTTTTGTTTGTACAAGCAACTACAAAAGCTTTTTCATTAATTCCTAGTCCTTTAAATTCTAAATCAATACCAACCTCTTTAAAAGCTAATCTAACAAAATCTCTGACCGAAGTTGTCTTACCTGTAGCAATTACCCAATCTTCTGGTTTTTCTGCTTGCAGAATCATCCACATCATACGGACATAATCTTTGGCATGACCCCAATCTCTTTGAGCTTCTAAATTCCCTAAAAAGAACTTTTCTTGCAATCCTAGGGCAATTTTTGCTACTGCACGGGTAATTTTTCTTGTTACAAAAGTTTCTCCTCTTCTTGGTGATTCATGGTTAAATAGAATACCATTACAAGCAAACATATTATAAGCCTCTCTATAGTTTTTGGTAATCCAAAAGCCGTATATTTTTGCAACTGCATATGGAGATCTCGGATAAAAATGGGAATTTTCATCATAAAATCCTTTGTCATTTTTATTCTCTGGCATTCCTCCATACAATTCCGAAGTGGAAGCCTGGTATATTCTAGTTTTCTTTTCCAAACCCAGAAGACGAACTGCTTCAAGAATTCTTAAAGTTCCTAATGCATCTACTTGCCCAACATATTCCGGTATATCGAAGGATACTTTCACATGCGACATTGCACCAAGGTTATAGATTTCATCTGGTTGACATTCTTGAATGACTTTAGTAATATTCATAGAATCTGTTAAATCTCCATAGTGCAATTTTAATCGTTGATTTGGATCATGAGGATCTTGATATATATGGTCAATACGTTCAGTATTCAAGGAAGAAGCTCTTCTTTTAATACCATGCACTTCGTACCCTTTTTCTAACAATAACTCTGCTAAATAAGAACCATCCTGTCCTGTAATTCCTGTAATTAATGCAACTTTCATTATTTATAATTTTATTTCTTTAATTGTATCTATATTCTCTAAAAACCATAAATAGGTTTTTTTAATGCCGTCTTCTAACTCTGTAGAATACCCCCACCCTAGTTCTTTCATTTTAGAAACATCCATTAGTTTTCTTGGAGTACCATCTGGTTTACTGGCATCCCAAAGAATCTTCCCCTGGTGCCCTGTAACTTTTTGAATGGTCTCTGCCAGTTCTTTAATCGTAATATCTTTTCCAGTACCTATGTTGTACAAGTATTCCGGTAAATTATTTTCTAAAGCATACACCACTGCCTCGGCCATATCATCTACAAACAAAAATTCTCGCATTGGAGTTCCACTTCCCCAGAGCGTTACCTCTGAATGGTTATTTATTTTAGCCTCATGAAATTTTCGCAACATCGCTGGCAATACATGCGAGGATTTCAGGTCAAAATTATCAAAAGAACCGTATAGGTTGGTAGGCATTAAACTCACATACTCTTTGTTATATTGTTTGCGTATCGCTTGGCATGCTTTTACTCCAGTGATTTTTGCAATGGCATACCACTCATTGGTAGGTTCTAAAGAACCTGTTAGTAGGTATTCTTCTTTTAGAGGCTGGTTTGCAAACTTTGGATAAATACATGAACTCCCTAGAAAAATAAATTTCTCAATACCCCCCTTGTGAGCACCATCTATTAAATTGTTTTGAATCTGCATGTTCTCCATTAAAAATTGATATGGAAAATCATTATTGGCAAGAATCCCTCCTACTTTTGCTGCTGCATCAATAACTACTTCTGGCTGTTCTTGATTGTAAAAATCTAAAACGGCTTGTTGATTTGTTAAATCAAGTTCTTTACTGGTTTTTCCAATTAGATTAGTATACCCTTTATCTGCTAAAATTCGCCAAACCGCGGAACCTACCATTCCTTTATGACCTGCGATGTATATTTTAGTTTTTTTAGAGTTCACTTTACGTTATTTTTCTCGACTACCACCGGTAGTCCCTAATTTTTAAACTTTAGTTTTTTTCACAGCTTCGCTGTTGTCAATCACATTAATGAATTATAATCTTAATTTTAAAAATTCAAATTTAATATAATTTTTACTAAAATTTTTAAGACATCACAATGTCTAACAAATTAATAACTATCCATTAAATCAAACTTTATGATAAGCTTTAAACCAGTTAATAAATTCTTCAATTCCTTTATCTAAAGAAACCTTATTTTGAAAATTATAATCCTTCGTTAGTTTCGATATACTAGCCCATGTTTTTTTAACATCCCCCTTTTGCATAGGAAGCATTTTCTTAATTGCTTTTTTACCTAAATACTTTTCTATCGCTTCAATAAATTTAGTTAATACAACAGGTTTATTATTTCCAATATTATATAACTCATAGAGCTTTTTAATCGAAGAATCCGATAATAATGCTGATTTAACTCCAATTACTATATCATCTACATGAGTAAAGTCTCTGGATAAATCTCCATTGTTAAATACTTTTATTGCTTTATCTTTTGTAATAGCATCTGCAAATAAATAATATGCCATATCGGGTCTTCCCCAAGATCCATATACCGTAAAAAATCGAAGTCCAATTGTATTTAGTTTAAATAAATGACTATAAGTATGAGCCATAAGTTCATTGGATTTTTTACTTGCCGCATAAAGACTTATAGGCTTGTCGGTATTGTCTGTTTCTTCAAATGGTGTTTTCTTATTATCTCCATAAACACTAGAACTACTTGCGTACACTAATTTCTTAATATTATGATTTCTGCAGCATTCTAAAATATTTAAAAAACCAACTATATTGGAATCAATATAAGTCTCTGGATTTTCTATTGAATACCTTACCCCTGCCTGAGCAGCTAAATTACATACCACATCAAATTTCTCATCTTTAAATAGTTTAGGTAAG
>Ga0206123_10001179_pt1 | contig 24982 bp, 23 predicted proteins | sample Helgoland_Spring_2_FD_160086 | JGI IMG/M metagenome (GOLD analysis project Ga0206123, IMG submission 160086) | Pelagic subsurface seawater microbial communities from Kabeltonne, Helgoland, North Sea - Helgoland_Spring_Bloom_20160316_1 | ecosystem: Environmental > Aquatic > Marine > Epipelagic ...
GGCAAGCGTTGTATTGCCCAATTAGAGTTACTTGGAGCTACTGTATCATTTCAATTGAGTTAATCAATTGATTTTTTTTGTAGTAAAAATTATTACTGTGGGTAGTAAGGGCGGAGCTGTGAGAAATAGGAAGGTTTTTGAATAAAAAAAAGAATAAAAATAAGCCAGACTACCGGCCCTAGTCTTTGAATTACACTTTAAGAATAGTGTGAAATAACTTATGAGTGGTACATTTTATAAAAATATTGAAGATGAATTAACTAATTTGGGGTTTCAAATTGTAGATTCAAATCTTGAGAAACCTTGGGGTGCTTATTTTTGTATTGATGAAAATCAGGCACAAGATTTTTCCAATAAATTTTTCGATGGAATCCACGTAGATAGCTTAAAAATTGAAAATAAATTGAGCCCTAAAATATTGATTGTAAAACCAAACAGCAGATTATCATGGCAATATCATAACAGGCGTGCAGAAATTTGGCAAGTATATAAAGGTCAAGTTGGGGTTGTGCAAAGTGATACCGATATTGAAAATGAGTTAAAAAATTATATGCCGTGTGATCAAATCAGATTAAGACAAGGTGCAAGGCACCGTTTAGTTGGACTGGCTGATTATGGAGTGGTGGCCGAAATTTGGCAGCACACAGATGAAATTCCATCTAATGAGGATGATATTATTAGGGTACAAGATGATTTTAATAGATAAGATATAATGAATAAGAAAACTAAAATATATATCGCAGGACATAGAGGTATGGTTGGGTCTGCAGTATGGAGAGCTTTAGAAGAAAAAGGATATACAAATTTATTAGGTAAAAAAAGTAGTGAACTAGATTTAAGAAATCAACAGGCTGTTAATGATTTTTATAATAAAGAAAAACCTGAAGTAGTGATTGATGCTGCAGCTAAAGTTGGCGGAATACTCGCTAATAACGATTATCCCTATCCCTTTTTGATGGAGAACATGCAAATTCAGAACAACTTAATTGATGGCGCATTAAATGCAGGAATAGAGAAATTTATTTTTTTGGGCAGTTCTTGTATTTATCCCAAGTTTGCTCCCCAGCCTCTAAAAGAAGAGTATCTACTTACAGGTTCCTTAGAGCCTACAAATGAGTGGTATGCCCTTGCAAAAATCACTGGCGTTAAATCTTGTGAGTCAATTCGAAAGCAGTTCGATAAAGACTATGTAAGTTTGATGCCAACTAATCTTTACGGTTACAATGATAACTTTGATTTAGAAACCTCTCATGTATTGCCCGCAATGCTGCGAAAGTTCCATGAAGCAAAAGAAAATAATACTCCTGTAAAATTATGGGGAAGCGGAACACCAATGCGAGAGTTTCTATTTGTAGATGATATGGCAGAAGCAGTAGTTTATGCATTAGAAAATGAATTACCTGAATATTTATACAATGTAGGCTCAGGTAAAGACATTACTATAAAAGAATTGGCAGAAACCATACAACAAGTAACAGGACATCAAGGTGAAATTATTTGGGATACTGAAAAGCCAGACGGGACACCAAGAAAATTGATGGATGTATCTAAAATGGCAACATTAGGTTGGGAATATAGTACCGAATTAAGAGAAGGAATTGAAAAAACTTATTCTTGGTTTTTGGAGAATATAAAAAATATAAAAGAAGTTAAAATGTAAACTATCACGTGATAGTTTAATAAAAACAAATAATATGAAAGTAGCTTTAATTACAGGAATTACAGGCCAAGATGGATCTTATTTAGCTGAGCTATTGTTGGAAAAAGGGTACATGGTGCACGGAATAAAAAGAAGGGCTTCTTCATTAAATACAGACCGTATCGATCATTTATATCAAGGTCCACAACATCCGGACCAAAAATTTAAATTGCATTATGGAGATTTATCGGATGCAATGAATTTGACCCGTATTATTCAAGAAACACAACCTGATGAAATTTATAATTTAGGAGCTATGTCCCATGTTGCTGTTTCATTTGATACTCCTGAATATGTAGGAAATATTGACGGATTAGGCACTTTACGGATATTAGAAGCTGTAAGAATTTTAGGTTTAGAAAAGAAAACAAGAATTTACCAAGCTTCAACTTCTGAATTGTATGGTGGTATGCCAGAAAATAAAAATGAAAAAGGTTTTTATGACGAATCTTCACCATTTTACCCCCGCTCGCCATACGGAGTAGCTAAAATTTACGGTTTTTGGATTACTAAAAACTATCGTGAAGCCTATAATATGTTTGCTTGTAATGGTATTTTATTCAACCACGAATCGCCAAGAAGAGGTGAAACTTTTGTAACCAGAAAAATTACCCGAGCGGTATCAAAAATTGCATTAGGGCTGCAAGACAAAGTCTATCTAGGAAATTTAGAAGCTAAACGTGATTGGGGCCATGCCAAAGATTATGTTAGAATGATGTGGATGATATTGCAAGCAGACAATGCTGAAGATTGGGTAATTGCAACAGGAGTTACTACAAAAGTGAGGGATTTTGTACGATTGGCTTTTGGAGAAGTTGGAATTGAATTAGAATTTAAAGGAAAGGGAGTGCATGAGAAAGCATATGTTACAGCATGTAATCATAAAGATTTTCAAATCAAAATAGGTAAAGAAGTTTTATCTGTAGACCCCTCCTATTTCCGACCAACAGAAGTTGATTTATTAATTGGAGACCCCTCAAAGGCAAAAAACAAATTAGGCTGGGTGCCAGAACATGACTTAGCTTCATTAGTAAAAGACATGATGGAAGGTGATGTATTGCTAATGAAAAAAGATGTTACTTTATTAAAAGCAGGACATGAAATATTGAACCAGGCTGAGTAATAATTTAGTGCTTTGTTTGATTTTTTAAATTTACAATCTAAACTATTCAAAGTAAAAAAACAACAATTGAAGAAATCAAAAGATAGAAATGGAAAATATTAAAATTGCCGTTATCGGGCTTGGCTATGTAGGGCTACCTTTGGCTGTCGAATTTGCTAAAAAATATAAAGTTATTGGCTTTGATATTAATTCTAAACGTGTAGAAGAATTAATTAAAGGTCGGGATAATACTCTTGAGATAACTAAAGATAACTTAAAAAAAGTAATGATAGAAGCTTCTGTAGCGTTAAAAAATGACAGTATTGGGCTACTACCAACTTGTGATGTAAGCGATATTTCATTAGCTTCTATCTATATAGTTACTGTTCCTACTCCTGTTGATAAAAACCATCGACCTATACTTACTCCATTACTTAAAGCCTCTGAAATGGTTGGTAAAGTATTAGAAAAGGATGATATAGTAATTTATGAATCTACCGTTTATCCAGGGTGCACTGAAGAAGATTGTGTCCCTGTTTTAGAGCAATATTCTGGACTTAAATTCAACAAAGATTTTTTCTGCGGTTATTCTCCAGAGCGTATAAACCCAGGCGACAAGCAGCATACAGTTTCTAAAATTACTAAGGTAACATCCGGCTCTAACATTGAGACTGCAAAAATTGTAGATGATTTATATAATTCTATAATTACAGCTGGAACTTTTAAAGCTACTAGTATAAAAGTTGCTGAAGCTGCGAAAGTGATTGAAAACTCACAACGCGATATAAATATTGCTTTTGTTAATGAGTTAGCTAAAATATTTAATAAACTTAATATTGATACTCAAGATGTATTAGCAGCAGCAGGCAGTAAATGGAATTTTTTACCCTTTAAGCCTGGCTTAGTGGGAGGACACTGTATAGGTGTAGATCCATATTATTTAGCACAAAAAGCACAAGAAGTTGGATATCATCCTGAGATCATCCTTTCTGGAAGAAAAATGAATGATTCTATGGGAAAATATATAGTCTCTGAAATTATTAAGCTTATGATTGCTAAAGAGATTCCAATTAAGGCAGCTAAAATACTTTTGTTGGGAATTACCTTTAAGGAAAACTGCCCTGATATTCGTAACACAAAAGCAATTGATATTTATAAAGAATTGATTAGTTATGGTATGGATGTTGATTTATACGATCCATGGGCAAATACTGAAGAAGTAAAAAGTGAATATGATATAGAGCTTAAAACCTCTCTTTCAAATGAGAAATACGACACTATTATCTTAGCGGTTGCACATAAAGAGTTTCTTAAATTAGATTTAAAGAGGTTTAAAAAAATTAATTCTTTGACCTATGATGTCAAAGGTATATTAACAGAAGGAGTAGATGCTAAACTTTAAGACAAATGGAAATAAATAGACAACTTAAAAATAAAAAAATACTTGTTACAGGAGGGGCAGGATTTATTGGTTCTAACCTATGTGAGTACCTAATTAAATGCGAAGCAGAGGTATTATGTTTAGATAATTTTGAAACAGGTCACTTACATAATATTGAGTCATTATTAGCAAAAGATAACTTCACTCTTATGAAAGGTGATATTAGAGATTTAGAAACTTGTCAAAATGCATGTTATGGTGTCGAATATGTATTGCATCAAGCTGCACTAGGCTCAGTACCTAGATCTATCAATGATCCTATAACAACTAACAATGTAAATATTAGCGGTTTTCTAAATATGTTAGTTGCAGCAAGAGATAATAATATTAAACGCTTTATTTATGCAGCAAGTTCATCAACTTACGGAGATTCAGAAAGTTTACCAAAAGTAGAAAACATTATTGGTAGGCCATTATCTCCTTATGCTATTACAAAATACGTAAATGAGTTATATGCTGAAAATTTTAAGCGTACTTATAATTTAGATACTATAGGATTACGCTATTTTAATGTGTTTGGTAGACGACAAGATCCGAATGGAGCTTATTCAGCAGTTATCCCTTTGTTTGTAAAAAAATTGATGAATTATGAATCTCCTCTTATAAATGGAGATGGCTCTTATTCTCGTGACTTCACGTATATAGACAATGTGATTCAAATGAATATCTTGGCATTAATAACAGATGATGAATCTGCTTTAAATCAGATTTATAATACAGCAGTAGGTGACCAAACAAATCTGATTGAATTGGCAGCTTATATAAAGAAATACTTATCGGAATATGACTCTAAAATTGCTGATATTGAGTTTACATATGGCTCTATTCGTAAAGGAGATATACCGCACTCCTTAGCTTCTATTGAAAAAGCAAAAAAAAAATTAGGTTATGATCCTAGATACAAAATTGAGAATGGGATTAAAGAATCAATTAAATGGTATTTTAAAAAATTATAAATAAATTAACTTATATGTTTAATAACAAAGTATTACTTATTACAGGCGGAACAGGTTCATTTGGGAATGCAGTTTTAAATCACTTTATTAATTCTGATCTTAAAGAAATTAGAGTTTTCAGTAGAGACGAAAAGAAACAAGAGGACATGAGACTTGTATTCAATAATAAAAAAATAAATTTTTTTATTGGTGACGTCAGAGATTTTGAAAGTATCAACAATGCAATGATGGGAGTTGACTATGTTTTTCATGCTGGTGCATTGAAACAAGTTCCATCATGTGAATTTTTCCCTATGGAAGCAGTAAAAACTAATATTTTGGGAGCAGAAAATGTTTTAGAAGCGGCTGCACGAAATAATGTTAAAAAAGTTATTGTTTTAAGTACTGACAAAGCTGTTTATCCTATTAATACAATGGGAATATCTAAGGCCATGATGGAGAAATTAGCTGTTTCAAAGTCTAGAGACCCAAGAGTTCATGCTAATGGCGGAGTTATTTGCGCTACTCGTTATGGTAATGTTATGTGTTCTAGAGGATCTATAATTCCGTTATTTATTAACCAAATTAAAGAAGGTAAACCATTGACAGTAACAAATTCTAATATGACAAGATTTATGATGTCATTAAAAGATTCTGTAGAATTAGTATTGTTTGCATTTCATAATGCAAAGCCAGGTGATATTTTTGTTCAAAAATCTCCGGCAGCAACCATTGAAACATTGGCGATTGCACTGAAAGAATTATTTAATGCTACTAACGAAATTCATATTATTGGCGCTAGGCATGGCGAGAAAATGTATGAATCTTTGTGTGGTAAAGAAGAAATGTCTAAAGCTGAGGATTTAGAAAAATTTTATAGAGTTCCTGCAGATTTAAGAGATTTAAACTATACTAAATACTTAAATGAAGATGGACCAAGACTAAAGAATAAAGAATATAATTCCGATAATACTAAACGTCTTAATGTTGAAGAGCTAAAAAAAGTATTATTAACTCTTGATTACGTTAGAGATGAACTAGGTCTTGAAAATAAATAAAATATGATTCCTATAGTAAAACCATTTATTCCACCAAAAGAGGTTTTAATGCCTGCTTTAGAAAAAACTATTTATTCTGGTTACATTGCCCAAGGACAAAAAGTAGAGGATTTTGAATTTAAATTAGGTCAGTATTTTGAGAATAAAAATATATTGACTGTAAATTCAGGAACCTCAGCTCTTCATTTGTCTTTAATCCTTGCAAATGTTGGCCCTGGTGATGAGGTTATCTCAACAGCATTAACAGCAGAGCCAACAAATACTTCAATAGCCCAAACAGGAGCTAAGGTTGTATGGGCAGACACAGAAGCTTTGACAGGTTTAATATGTCCTAAATCAGTTGAGAAACTAATAACGAATAAAACCAAAGCTATAATGATTGTTCATTATGCTGGCATGGTAGCTAACTTAAATGAGTTTTATAGGATTAGAGAAAAGTATACTATTCCAATAATTGAAGATTGCGCACATGCTTTTGGAGCTGAGTATAAAGGAAAAAAGCTTGGTTATTATTCAGATTTTGCTATTTATTCTTTTCAGGCTATAAAGCATTTAACCACTATTGATGGAGGATTATTATTTCTAAAATTATCTTCTGATTATGATCGTGCAAAAAAAATGAGATGGTTTGGCTTAGACAAAACTATTCCAAGATTACAAAATGATATAAAAGAAGTTGGCTTTAAGTATCACATGAATGATGTTAATGCTACTTTTGGTTTAATTCAGCTAGATTTTCTTAAAGAAAATGTAAACAAATATATTGAAAATGGGAAGTTTTTTGACAAAGCTTTAATTAACATAGATGGTATTAAAATTATAAAATATCACAAGGATACGAACCCTTCTTACTGGTTATATACTGCAATAGTTGAACGAAGAGATGATTTTATTAAATATCTGGAGTCAAATGGAGTAATGTGTTCTCCTCTTCATTTGAGGAATGACAGACATTCAATATTTGAAGACGGTTCACATCTAAAAGGTTTAGATTCGTTTTATTCAAATTTTATTCATTGGGGATGTGGTTGGTGGATATCCGAAAAGGATAGAATTAAAATAGTAGATTTAATAAAAAAAGGATGGTAAATAATATGATTCCAATTTTTAAACCATACATGCCCGAAAATATTCAAGAAGGCATCAATGAAATTCTTTATTCTGGCAAATTATCTTATGGGAAATATGGAAGAGCTTTTGAGCATAAACTATCTGAATATATAGGTCATAAAAATGTATTAACAGTAAGCAACTACAATCAAGCAATGCTTATTGTGTTATCTACATTAGGATTAAAAACGGGAGATGAAATTATTGCTTCCCCAGTGAGTTGTTTAGCATCTAATCAACCATTTGCAACAAAGGGACTAAAGGTTATTTGGGCAGATGTAGATCCTAACTCAGGGGCTTTGTCTGTTCATGATGTTCGTTCTAAGATCAATTTAAACACCAAAGCTATTTTTCACAATCACTATTGTGGTTATTTAGGGTCTATTGATGAGATGAATGCCTTAGGTAAAGAATTTGGAATACCGGTAATTGATGATTGTATAGAAGCTTTTGGGTCAGAATTAAATGGAAAGAAAACAGGTAATTTAGGAACAGATATTACTGTATTTTCATTTCAAACAGTTAGATTGCCAAATACTATTGATGGTGGGGCACTTGTTTTTAAGGACAAGACTATGTTTGAAAAAGCAAAAATGATTCGTGATTACGGTATTGAAAGAACTAATTTTAGAGATGAATTAAATGAGATAAATCATAAATGCGATATTAAATTAGAAGGGTATGGAGCTTTAATGAGTGAGATTAATTCATTTATTGGTCTTCGCCAAATGGATGAGATAGATATCTTATTAAAAAAACAAAAAGATAACGCTGAGTTATGGAATGGTAGAATAAATGAAATGCCTGACGTAATCTCATTACCCAAAAAACTGAATTCTTCTCCCAATAATTGGGTGTATGGAGTTCTTACTAAAAATAGAATAGAAACAATAAAAGCTTATAGAGAACAAGGTTTTTATGCCACAAGTGTTCATATTAACAATAATATATATTCAGTTTTTAATAATAAAATAACATTAAAAGGAGTAAATAAATTTATAAATCATTTTGTCGCCATACCCTGTGGATGGTGGGTTAATTTAAACAATAAAGAATAATGAAAGTAATTTTTTTAGCATATAGAGAATGGTCTTTAGATGTTTATAAAGCAATAGAACGACACCCAAATGTTCAATTTTGTGTTTTATGTAAAACCCAAGTAGAATTAGAAAAATTAGATTTAAATGATTTTGATTTAATAATTTCATGTGGCTGGAGTGAGGAACTTGGAAATGAAACTCTAAGTAAAATAAAAGCAATTGGGGTGCATTGTGCAGAATTAGATAGATACTCTTACGGCTCACCTATACAATTACAGATTATAGATGGTGTAACCCGCACAAAACATAGAGTTTTTAGTTTTACATATGATGAAGATTCTCCAAGAGCTCATACTCATAATTGTTTGTATTCGCATGAAGTAGATTTAGATTTATCAGGAAATATGGCAGATATTCTAGAACAAATGACCGTAACTAGTAAGGTACTTTTCAGAAGATATCTTGATGATTATCCTAACATTAAATGGCAAAAATGGCCATCTGAAGAGATTATTAGAAAAAAAAGAGAACCTAAGGACAGTGTTCTTTCTAAAGAAGATTTTAATAATATGAACACGGAAGAGTTGTATAACTTTTTTCGTTGTTTAGAGGGCCCCTACCCTAATGGTTGTATAAAGGATGAAAAAGGAGTATTGTATATAGAAAAAGTTAAATATTTAAGAAAATAAAATGAAAGACTTAATAATATTGGGTGCTGGCGGAACAGCTTTTGACCTAATAGATATTGCAATTGCAATGAATAAAATAAAAAAGCAATGGAATATTCTTGGATTTTTGGACGATAACGAAGAGTTAATTGGTAAAAATATATATAATTTTCCTGTATTAGGAACAATTTCTCAATCTAAAAAATATAAGAATGCTTATTTTACATCTTCTATTGGAGATGCATATAAAACAAAATTAAGAATGATTGTTAGAAAAAAAGTCCCATTTTCTAATGAAAGATTTGCGTCATTAATTCATCCAACAGCTATAATTAGTGATAGCGCAATAATTGAACATGGAGCAGTGATTTATGGAAATGTTACGCTTTCGGGGAGGGTATTTGTTGGACATGATGTTTTTTTATGTGGTAATACTTTTTTAGGACATGAATGTGTTATTGGTGATCATTGTCTTTTGTCTGTAGGTAATTATTTAGCAAGTGATGTCAATGTTGGTAATTGCTGTTATTTGGGAGTTGGAGTAATGGTTCGACATCAAATTACCATTGGTGATAATTGTTTAATTGGAATGGGAACTAAAATAGTGAAATCAATCTCTCCAAATTCTAAAGTAATTAATAAGTTAGAAACCTTAATTACTGATAATCAATAAAAACAAAACATTAATATTATGGTAATTAGAATAAAGAAAATAATAACCGCTGTTTTTGAAATCACTATTGAAGAAATACATAAAAATTAGATAATTCATAATATCTTATGCTATTACCTGCAACAAATACAAAATTTATTTTAAAATGAAATTAGAATCAATTTTAAACATTGGTTCAAACTACATTTCTAAGTTTGGAAATAGAGCGATCACTGGGATTATTGCAATAATCATTATTGACTCCTTGAGTAAGACTGATTATGGGATTTATACATTTTTCACCTCAATGTTGGTATTCTTTTATATATTATCTACTATTGGTATCAGAAGCGCTTTACGAAGGTTTGTCCCACAGTTTTCAATAAAAATAAACCCATTTAGAATCTATTCAATATTATTCCCAATTATTTTATCTTTAAATGTTTTTTGGTTAATGATAATATATACTTTGTATTATTTTAATCCTGATTTATTTAACATTGAGAATTTTGGCTACTATATTCTTATATTCTCAGGCGTAATTATTTTTCAAGTACAAAATCAAATAATTGATATTTTATTTAAAGCATTTCTTCTGCATAGAATTGTAAATTTTATTCTTTTAGCAATACTTTTTACTAAACTTTTATTATTGAGTGTTTATTTAGGTGATGTTTTAACAATAGAAATTTTATTTATTCTTGATTTTGGATTATACTTTATCTATTATATTGTAGTTCTTTTTTTATTAAAAAGAAGAAAAATATCAAAAAAGAAATCGACATCGCTGGAAAAGAAAATTTTAAAATCAAAACAATTTCGGCAATTTTCAGCCTGGAGTTTTTTGCAAGAATCAGGAGGAAGTGTTTTAGATGTTTCGATGGATATTATTATAATTTCAGTACTACTATCCGAATTAGATATGGCTAATTATGGATTTGCAACTAAAATTATTAGTTTGTTGTTTCTTGTGATTCCAACAGCTACACTTCATGATTATATAAACCCTATAGTTTTTAAAAAATATTCAGAAAAAAATGATAATATTTTTTTAGGAAATATGTTTTCACTACTTAATAAAATCAGTTTAATATTTGCAATTCCTATTTGTGTTTTTATACTTTTCTTTAGTAAAGAATATTTAATTTATTTTTTTGACGGGAAATATAAAGAAGTTTCATTCTTATTAATTTTGATTTGCACATTTCAACTATTTAACACATTTCAGTATTCAATATCTACTGTTTTAAATGCTATCAAACAGGTAAAGTATTTTACATATGTCCGAATTTTTGCTGTTTATAATATAATAATGGATATTGTTTTGATAAAATTTATTGGAATTGAAGGTGCAGCTATAGCTACCGGAACTACCATTATGTTTTCAAATATTTATTTATTTATAATGGCTAAAAAGTATATATCTATAGATTTTCGATATCTAGATTTTTTAAAAATATTTATTGCTTTCATTCCACTAATCTTAATTACAAATTTATTGATATACTTTAATGCAAATGTTATTTCAACCGCAATATTATTCTCTTTAGCAACTATATTTATGCTACTTTATATTTTTAAAACAAATAATATTATTACCCTGACAGATAAAAAATTGTTAAAAATTTTAATGAACTAATTTTAAATGAACATATTAATTATAATTCCTGGAATAGCTATTGAATACAACTCAATAGCATATACAATTCTTGGTCTCGAAAAATTTGGATACTTTCCTGTAATTATTACAAGTAGATCTAGAGGATCAAAAAGTACTGGTACAAATTCTGATTACGAAGAACATGGAAAAACTAAAATTTATAGAATAGTTGATAAATCTCCTGCTCTCTGGAAAGCAAAAGGAACAAAAACTGAAAGTTTAATTTCTGAGATTATTGAACGGCATGATGTGAAAATGTTACTTGCATCTACAAATGCATGCTGTGAAATAAGTTCTCATTTAGCATCTAAGCATTCTATACCTAATATTATGATGTTAGAATTTTTATTTCATAAAACACGTTTTTTTGCAGCTTCTATCAGAGAATATTTAGGTTTAAACTTTTTAAAACCGTTAGCTTGGAGATATCACTATAATAAATTTTCAAAACACCATAATTCACTTATAACTTTTTACAATGAAGAAGAAGAAGAAGCATTAAATACTCCAAACACATATTTTGTCCCTTGGTGTAATCAAATTCCAAATGAAATTTTAATCCCAGATAAAAAAGAAAATTCATTTATTTTCGCAGGAAATTTTTCGAAGTGGACGATTAAAGATGAGTGCTTGATAGAATTAGCTAGTATTCTTGAAAAGAAAATTGTTGATAAAATTCATTTTGTTGGCTACGGCGTTTTGTTATACAAAATAGAAAAATTAAAAGAACTTTTTGGAGATAAAATAATTATTCATGGTAGCTTACCAAGAAAAAAAGTACTTGAATTAATTGCTAAAGCAAAATATGGTATTCAAGCCGCAACACTTGGAGGATGGGGATTTATGGGAGAATGTTTGGCTTTAAAAACTCCATTAATAATCTTAGATTCCAATAAGTACAGATTAAGAGACACTGAAAACGCAATAATAATTAAAAACTTTGGTGATATGCACAAACAAATTTCTCATTATAATAATCATGATGAAAGATATAAAATATTACAAGAAAATGGACATTTAGTTTATAAACAAAATCATACAGGAGATAAGACAGCCGAATATTTAGCAATTGCGATAAAACAAACTTTCAATGAATTTTATTAAAATTTTATTAAAATCCATATTAGGTAAAAAAGTTATTATTCAGCAGAGTATAATTAAAAAAAGCATTAAATATAAAATCAATAGTCTTTTTAGAAAAGATAGTATAAGTTTAAAAAGCAATTATACAATTCTTAGTAAAAAAGGATCTAGTGTTTTTTTTGGTTATTATGATGTCTCACCTTTTAATATTAATGGAAATAAGATATTATCTAATTCATTTTCTGGGCATGGAAGTTTAGATATTGGTTTTTTTACAAAAAAAAATGTATTTAATAAAGTGTATGAAACAAATACTTGGAATTTTCAAATGGGTTGTAGGCTACAATGGTTGAATAATACTTCTGAACATATACTATTTAATGATTTTATTGATAATAATTATAAAACTATTGAATTGAGTATAATTCATAATAAAATCATCAATGTTTTTGATAGACCTATTTATGAACAGTCACCAGATAGTACTTTTTATCTGTCACTTGATTTTAGTAGATTAGGAAGGTTAAGACCAGGATACGGTTATGATAATAAAATCGATGACACAATCGATCAACTAATTCCAGATGATAATGGTGTTTGGTTAATAAACATGAAAACTAAAAAAGAAAAACTTTTATTCACTATTAAGGAGGTCGGGGATTATGTAGGAATTAGTTATGGTGAGCAATATTTTAACCATATGATGATTTCTCCTAAATCGGATAAATTTCTATTTTTTCACGTCACTAATTTAGATAATAAGCGCACAATAAATCTACTTTTGTACGACTTCACAAGTAATAGCTATAAATTGCTAAATAACTCTGGACATATTTCACATTGTAATTGGATCGATAATAATTCATTCATTGCATATTCAACAGATATAAATTTAGGTAAAGGATTTATTATTTATAATATTGATGGAGGAAAAACAGAAAAGACAATTATAAAAAATAAATTATTGAAAGATGACGGACACCCTACATACAATTCAAATGACCATTCCATTTTGTTAGATACCTATCCAGACAAATATGGAGAGCAAACACTAATGAAATATAAAATGAAATCCGATGAAGTTGAAATTTTAAGCAAAGAATTTTTACCTCCGGAATATTATAGTGAATACCGTTGTGATTTGCATCCGAGGTATAGTACAAAGTTTGATCAAATTTGTATCGATACAATTGTAAAAGGAGAAAGAGTTATGAAAATTATTTTAATTTAATTTAGATGAGAGTTTTATTTTTTTTCCCATTAATAGTTGATACACGTCTACAGGTTACCAGTAAAAATCAATTGGCAAAAGCATTTTGTAATCAAGGAAATTTTATGACAATTTTTGTAGGTTATAAAACTGACAAATTAGAATTAGATGGTTTTTCAAAAGTAGTATATGTTAAAATTAATACTTTATTTAGTAAACTGAAATTATACTGGCAGTCGTTAATTTCTGCAATAAAAGATGACTTTGATGTTATCCTAATTCCTGATCGAATGGCGGTTTTCCTACCACTTTTACGATTCTTATATTTAATTTTCAACAAGAAAACTCTTTTATTATCAGATATTAGAACTATTCCTGTTGATGTGCCCAAAGGATATAAAAAGTATCTCATTGTAGGTAGATTTAAACTTGGAATTAAGTTGATTGATATGTTTTCAGACGGATTAACGGTTATAACACCCGCTACTAGGGAGTATATAATGCCAAATTTATCAAGGTTAAAAAACAAAGTTGGTATTTGGACCTCAGGCGTAGATTTAGATGTTTTTAAAAAAGATGGTGATGACTATAGGCAAGAACTTAATCTCATTGGTAAAAAGGTAATTATTTATCACGGAGTGTTATCTGAAAATCGAGGTATTCAAAATATTTTATTTGCCTTAAAAAAATTAAATGAAAATAGAAATGAATTTGTATTCATTATTTTAGGAGATGGTAATGGGAAAAAAGAACTAATTGATATTGCAAAAAAAAATAAGATTTCCGAGTCGTTAATTTTTTTAGATCCTGTTAAATATTCAGAAGTTCCTAAATTTTTGCGTACGGCAGATTGTGGAATTTTGCCTTTTCCGGATATTGATTGGTGGAGAGTTAGCAGCCCTTTGAAATTAATGGAATATATTGCTCTTAATTTAAAAATTGTTGCTACTGATATTGTAGCTCATAATTACGTAAAATCAATTTTTACAGGCATAGAAATTGCAAAAGACAATAGCCCTCAAATTTTAGCAGATGCTATTAGTAAAGTATTTGATCGTGAAAATTCTAAATTTGATTTTGATCTAATAGAAAAAAATATAAGTTGGAATGCCCAAGCAAATTCTTTAATTAAATACATAAATAGTCTTGAAAAGTAATAAACTATTGTTTTTAAGTTTTGCAACTTTATTTATGCCAATTCCTTTCATTCTTGGTGAAGTTAGAGTTTTTGAATTTTTTCTGTATATTTCGTTTATTTTTTATTTTCCTAAGGTATTTAGAAAGAAAGTTAAATTAATTAAATTAGACAAACTTGTTTATTTCTATTTCATTTTGTCTTTGATTTCTACATTAGTAGACCTTGCAAATATTTATGATGGCTTACAAAGTTTTAGATGGACAGTACTGCCACCAGTCATTTTTTATATTATTATTAGATCAGAGTTTAAAAATATTTCTTATTATACAAAATATATTACAATAATGCTGCCAGGAATATTACTCTATGCCATACTCTTCATTAAAGATAAAGCCTTAAGTGATTTTACAAGATCATATGTTGATGAGCATGGAACAATACGATTAATTTCTTTGGCTTATTGTTTTGCTTTAGGACTTTCAATATTACAATATCTTATAAAAATAAATACAATAAGAATATTGACTGCTATTTTATTAATTATTGCATTATCACTTACCCTTACACGCGCAATTATTATTGGTACTTTAATAATGTTTTTCTTTAATTATCTATTAAGTTCATTTACAAATTACAAACTAAATCTCAATAAAAACTATTTAGCGATAGTAATATTTTCTTTTTTCTTTTTTCTTTTAAACTATACCAAATCAGAATCTGACATATATGATAAAAGGGAATTACGAATGTTACAACAAGGTTCGGAAAGAATGATAAGTTTTGATCTTTTAAAAGAAGATATAAACGATAGATTATTTATGTGGGGTTTGTTTTTAGATCCTCAATTTGATCATAATTTTTTAGTAGGGAAGGGATTAGCTAATACAACTATAGGTTTTAATAAGGATTTAGAACAGGTATATGGTTCAGCTCATAATTTTATGATTACACTTTTTAGACGTTCTGGTTTATTAGGTGTTTTACTATTCATAAGTATCATTACAACTTCAGTAAATTACTTATTTTATTCGCTTAAATTTCATAGAATAGATAATTCATTCTTAAAATTTTTATTATTTAATCTACTGCTTTTATATTTTCTTGGATTTTCAAATGATTTATTTACAGGAAATAGAATAACTTATTTATTTATTATTTTAGGATTTACTTCCAATTGTTACGTGCACACAAAAAACATGAAACATAATATTTTATAAATTAACTTAATAAAAATTTACAATCATGAATAAATCTCGCAAAGCAATCACAGGAGGGAATCCAAAATATGTTACTTTATTTAGAAATTGGGGGCACCAAGGGTATTTTTATTTAGATAAAACAGAGAGATTTTATCGTACTATCTGGCAAATAATACCAGTTATTTTTTTATTCTACACTTTTAAGATGGTTATTGATTTGAACTCGTTTTATTGCATATTCTTAAGTTTTATTATAATACACACTTATAATTGGATTGTAAATAATAATTTTTGGGCAGTAGTAATACATTCTATGCCAAAACAAAAAAATCCTGGAGAAAATTTAACAATTGAATATCTTTTAAAGATGCAAAATAGGTTAGAAAAATCAAGTTCTATAAGTGGAGTTTTAATATATGGTTCTCTAGCAAGAAACAAATGGCATGACAGAAGTGATATTGACATACGTTTTCTAAGAAAAAAAGGTATTTTAAATGGTTTTTTAAGTTATTTAATATTAAGAAGAGAACGATTTATAGCTCTAATTTTAGGTCAACCATTAGATTCATATTTAGCAGATAGCGAATTATTTCTGCAAAAAATGAGAAAAGATGAATTTCCAATTTTTATTAAAAATTCTGACTTAAGAATTATTAAGGAATATAAAACAGATGCAATTACAAATTTCTCTTCAGTTAATAATTTAAATAAAGTAAGCTCATGAAAATAATAAGTCTATTATGGGGGTATTCATTAGGAGGTATAGGTAAAGTGGCTCTTACCTATGGAAAATTGAATGAAATTTCGAATATCAATGTTCAAACAATTGTAATTCAACCTAGATCTGTTGAAGTGGATCTTTCCTCATTAAATAGCATAGAATCAAAATGTATATTCATAAGAAATAGATTTGATCCTTCTTGGATCAAAAAAATTAAATATGAAATAAAGAATAATAACCCTGATATTTTATTTGTACATGGATTTAATGGTCCAATTATAGGCTTGTTACAAAAGCTGTTTTTTAAAAACTTAACACTAGTATGTTCCTACCATGGATTATACCATCCAACAACTAACTTTAGAAGGCTATTAGCCCCAATTTTTAATTTCTTGCCAATACCTATTTATTATAAGTATGCAGATAGAATAATAACTGTTGAAAAACATTCAAAAAGCGTTCTAGTTTCTAAAGGAATTCCCATAAGTAAAATAGATGTTGTTTATAATGGATTGCCAGCAATAAAATCAGAACAAAGATTTGATATTAGTAAATGGGGCTTAAGTGTTGATAATTTTATTATTGGTTGTGCTTCCCGAATTGATCCAGTTAAGGGAATAAGTTATTTAATTGAAGCATTTGTTCAATTACATCAAATTTACGGCAGTAAATTTAAACTAGTCATAATAGGTGAAGGAACCGTAAAAACCGAATTAGAAAAAAAAGCAGCTGAATTAGGGGTCTCAAAATCTATAATCTTTACTGGCTATCAAAATAATATTTCTGATTGGCTGAATGTTTTTGACATATTTGTACTTCCTTCATTGGCTGAATATCACTCAATTGGTTTACTTGAAGCAATGCGTGCCAAAAAAGCAATAGTAGCAACAAATGTTGGCGGCAATACAGAGTCTGTTCGTCATTTAAAAGAGGGAGTTATTGTTAATTCAAAAAATAGTAAGCAATTATATGATGCCATTAATCAGTTATATAATGATAAAACTTTAGCAATAAAACTTGGGCAAGCTGCATATATTCGGTTTAACAATAAATTTTCTGAAAAAGCTACTATGGGTAATTTAGTTGACGTATTTAACAGTATTATTAAAAAATGATAGTTTTTTTTACATACGACCTAATTGAAAGTAGAGAAAGATTAATGCCTTGGAGAACCATAATTGAGGTTTGTAAAATATTTCAAAATACTTATAATAAGAATGTAGTTATATATTCATTAGATTCTGTACCAAAAAATGTTGCACGAACTTTTCAGGGAATTAATATTCACTCAGTAAGTAAAGAATGTTACCAAGATAAAGGTTTTTTTGAAATTAATAATTTTTCCGCTGTTTTCTTCCCAATAGTTTGGAGAACATCATATAAATCTATCAAACCACTGCATTTATTTACGAGTAATAAAATAGCATATTTCCCTGGTGGTGTATATACTAAAACACAAACCTTAAATGCTTTAAAATATATTAGTCTTGATATAGCGAAACCTTATATAGCAGAAGCTTTCATTCCAAAAAGAAAAGTGATCTCCTTATTAAAAAAAACAGGCTTTGATGCTGTTATTGCTCTATCTGATTTAACAAAAGATAATATTATAAAAGCGGGATTCCCTAAGGAAAACGTTGTATTTATTCCTCCAGGAAAAGACCTTTTGCCTGAAGTTAAAAGCGGTATTTCACTTTCTATTAATTCAAAAAAGTATGATAAAGACGAGTATTTCCTCTTTATGGGTGCCCCAGCAAAAATAAGAGGCTTAGAACTTTTGTTTCATGCTTTTGATAAGGCTTGCCGAAAAAATATAAATTTAAAACTTCTTTGTTTTCTAAGAACAGATCCGGGTTCTAACAATTATTATATTAATAAAATAATTGAGAAGTTACCACACAAATCAAACATTGAGATTATATGGAAAGAAGTATCTAGAGAAACACTATTTAGTTTTGTAGCTAATACAAGAGCTGTAATTTTACCTTTTATTTTAATCCCATCTGAAATTCCATTAACTTATTTTGAAGTATTAAGTTTAGGTACAACAATTATTAGCACCCCTAATGGTGGAACAACAGAATATTTAAATGATGCTATATTTGTGTCTGAACATAATGAAAAATCATTAACTCAAATGATTCTTAAAGTATCAAAAGAAGATTCTCTCGTAAGTAACAAGAGGATTAATGCCAGATTAAAAATGCAAAATCATTTAACTTGGGATGAAGTTGCCGAAAAATGGCTTAGTTTATTATAAAATAATCTTTTTTGAAGCATGAGATATATAATTATAAGTGGTATTGATGGATCTGGAAAAACATCAATCATTGAAGGTTTAGAAGCTATTTTTACAAAAAGAAAAATGACAACAGTGGTTATTTGGTTGCGTTACAATCATTATTTCGTAAAACCTTTACATGCCATAGCGCGATTGTTGGGCTTGTCAAAACAATATAAGTCTAGTGAAGGTAAAGTTTGGAGGCATGAATTTTATAAATCAAAATTGTTTTCTTGGGTTTATATTCGGTTTACTTTTCTAGATACCTTAATTGGGAAAATCAAACTTAATTTTAAAATTAAAAACAAACCAGATATTGTAATTTGTGATAGATGGTTAAATGACATATTAATTGATTTGGGCACAAAAACTCACAATAAAAATTTTTTAAATTCGAAATGGTATTCTAGGTTTAAAAAGATGCTTCCAACTAAAAGTAGTGAGTTTTTGATAATTCGAAATGAACAAGAATTGCTAAAATGTAGATTAGAAAATCAAGAAGATCCTGATTTTAATTTTAGATTAAAACTATATAAAAGTTTGAGTGAGAAAAAAGAAGTAATACTAATTAATAATTCAGACACTATTGGAGAGGCTGTAAATAAAATAATCTTAAATATATGAAAAAAATAGTAGCTTTAATCTTAACCTATAATGAAGAAAATATCATAGGGGAGTGCCTTACAGCATTAGATTTTGTAGATGAAATTGTAGTTTTTGATTCCTTTAGTACAGACAAAACTGAAAGTATAGCATTGGCTCATAGCGCCAAAGTTGTTAAAAGGGAATTCGATAATTATGCCAATCAAAGAAATGAAGCAATAAAGTATGTATCTGAAAAATTTGATTGGATTTTAATGATAGATGCAGATGAAATTGTTCCTCTAGCATTAGCCAATGAGATAAAAAATATTTATAATAACTCAGGCACAAAAGAAACAATGTTTAGGGTTAGAAGAAAAGATATGTTTCAAAATAAATGGATAAAACAAAGTAGCGGTTACCCCACTTGGTTTCCGCGTTTATTTAAGTCTGGAAATGTAACTGTTTCTAGAGCAATAAATGAAGAATACAATAGTTTAGGACCTGAAGGATTTTTACAAGAAAAATTAATTCATTATCCTTTTAATAAAGGGCTAACTTGGTGGTTTGAGAAGCATAATCGTTATTCGTTGATGGAAGCTCAAATAATGTTACGTGAAAAAAAAATACCCATAGTTATAAAAAACTTATTTTCAAAGAATCAAGTTATAAGGAGGAAAGAACAAAAAAGATTAAGTTATATTATTCCTTTCAGACCAATATTCATATTTATTTCCTTTTATATTTTAAAAGGTGGCTTTATGAATGGAAGGGCAGGATACCGATTTTGCAAGTTAAGATTGATTTACGAAACAATGATCGACTATAAAGTTAACGAAATTAAAGATAGAAACTAACTAAAAATGGATTCATTATTAAAAATTTCTATCATTACAGCTACATATAATAGTTATCCAAATATTTTAAGTATGTTGAAAAATATACAATCTCAATCCTATCCTAATATTGAGTTAATTATAATAGATGGAGGCTCTACTGATGGTACTATAGAAGAAATTAAAAAATGTAATTTTGTAACTGATTATATATCTGAGCTAGATCAAGGTATTTATGATGCTTTAAACAAAGGGTTAAAATTAGCTAGCGGCCAGATAATTGGTTTTTTACATTCCGATGATGTTTTCGCAAACAATAATATAGTTTCAGAAATAGTAAATCAATTTAAAAATAAAAAAATAGCCGGCTTATATGGTGATTTACAATATGTAAAAAAGAAAAATACTAATGAAATAATTAGAAACTGGAAAAGTTGTAATTTCTACGCTGGCCTGTTAAAAAAAGGATGGATGCCAGCACATCCTACATTATTTTTAAGAAAAGAAGTATACACTAAGCATGGCAATTTTAATTTAACATACAAAATATCTGCTGATTATGATTTTATGATACGGGTGTTAAAAGATAATACTTTTAAGTTTATTTATTTACCTAAAGTAATTACTAAAATGCGAATAGGAGGAGAATCAAATCGAAGTCTTAAAAATATTATAGTAAAAACAAAAGAAGATTATAGAGTTATTACTTCAAATAAAATAGGAAATTTGACAACATTATTTTTAAAGAATTTTAATAAATTTAAACAATTTAATTATAATAGCTAGAATTTAAAGTTTAGAAAATCATAATTCCAGTAAAAAATAAAATAATTAATAATTTCTTATAATTTATAAAAACAAAGAATAAAAGAGTAATTTCGTAAAATTAAATTAATATTATCATGGATTTTATAGACCTATTGACACTACCAGTTAAAAATGTAAGTATTATTAGTTATCTGATAAATTTATTTTTAGTTTTTATTTTTTCTAAATTTTTATCTATACTTTATTTAAAATATAAAATTACTCCATTAATTAAAGATGAAATTTCAGGAAATTTAGTTTATATTTCTTTAGCAACATTTCTATTAGTAAATATTGTAATTTCCTCTCTTCTATTGTCTGTTGCTTTAATTGCTTTTTTATCAATAATTAATTTAAAAGGAATTACAAATGATTTAGAAGATATCTCTTATTTATATCTAGCAATTTCATTAGCTATTGGATTTGGAGCAAACGAGCCTTTAATTACAACAGTTACTTTTATTGTTATTTTTCTTTATATTTTTTTGAAAAACTCTTTTGTTAGAAAAAATTAAAAACATACATTAATGAAATTCAAAATATTTTTTATTACATGTGTAGTTTTAATCTCTTTTTTATTTTTAAATTCTAGTGTTTATAATGTTCAAAATATTCGATCCAATTTTCCTGAAATATTTCTAACTATCAAAAAAATAATTTGGGAATTTGATCAAGAAATTGAAAACGTTGGTCAAGATTTAAATATCCCTTTAATTGAACTAAGTCTTTCAAGAAGTGATTTATCACATTTCAAAAATTTACATGAAAAATTTGAAAATAAAGAATATGGTAAATCTTACTATACTTCAAACAACACATGGAAAAAAGCTAAATTAATTTACAAAGGAGAGCCGTTTAATATTAAAATAAGATCCATGGGCTCTTCTCCAACATTCCACAGAAAAGATCATTTTATCTCTTTTGCAGTAAAAGTCTCTGATAAAAGAACTATTAATAATTTGTCAAGCTTTAATCTTATTATAGCAGAAAGAATTAGACCAAATAGACATATAAATTTGTTTATGGCTAATAAATTTGATTTAATTTATCAAAATGAAGAGCTCGTTCGTGTTAAAATAAACAAATGGCAAGAAAAATTGTTTTTTATGGAGGAAAGAGTTAGAAAGCAGTTAATGGAATCTGCTTATAATAGCTCATTAGTAATTTTGAGAGGCAAGGATGAAAATAAGATAACAAATGATAGAACATTGATTCCAAATACCATTTTTAACTTTTATAATTTTTCCCATGATAGCACTAAAATTAAATTTGAAAAGATATTTAATGAAGAGAAGGTTGCAATACAAAATAGGACTGAAATTTACAATAGGTATAATGATTTAAATAATTATTTGTTAGATTCTAAAGAAAAATCATCCTCAGATTATTTCAATTCACAATATATATCATCATATGAGGCAGTAAGAATGATATTGGGTTTTGATGGACATGGAAGTAATGATTATCTTCCTCATAACAGAAGCGATGGAAAGTTTTATCCTGTTGTTCATAGAGATAATGTGCCAACATTTATAAAAGACAGTGAGATTTTAGAGTCTCAGTTTGTTAAAAGAGGAGGGGATAACTTCCCATTGTTTGTAGCTCTAAACACAGATGATAAAGTCCGTCAAAATAAATACAAAAAAATATACAATTTATATGATTCAGGATTTGATGTCTTGAAAAAAGATATTCAATTTATTCACGAAAAATATGAAAGATTAAACTACAGAGGTTGGATAACTCAAATATTCAGAAAATTAAATTTAATTGGTTTTAAAAATACTTTAGAACACAATTTAGAAGTTATTAAATCATATTTGGATAAAAATGACCCAAGAATTGAGTATTCGATTTTAGAAAATCAGTGTATTGTTAAACTAGAACCTAACTCTATGTCTGAACTTAAATTAGACAAATTAAATTTTTCTTTTTATACTAGAAATAAAATTCAAAATGGAGTTATCGAAGCTTCATTATTTTCTAAGAAAGAAAATATTTTTGAGAAAATAAAAACTAAAAATTTAGACTATACAATAGATAGTAATACTCTTTCAATTACAGCAAATATTGATCATTTATATGATAGAATAAGCTTTGACATGCAGAAAATTGAAATGGAATATTTATTAGTTTTTGATATCAATAAAATATCGCAATATGATTCTATAAAATTAACAACTGCAAATTTTAAAAATTTAGTCTCATCATCTGATTTTGTTTCAGATAATATCAAAAGACTTAATCATATTACAGTTGAATTTGGAAGCGATTTAAATTCTAAAATAATTATACCTAAAATAACCATTTTACATGAAAATAAAAAAACATTAACAATTAAAGAAGGAACTTATCTTCTAAATAAGGATTTAATAATTCCCAGAAATTTTAATTTGGTTATTGATCCTGGTGTACATTTAATTTTAAAGAATGATATTAAGATAGTTGCTTCAAGAAATTTAAATATTAATGGAACTAAAAGTAATCCTGTTATTATTGAGGCTAAATCTGATGATTTTTCTTTCGGTTCTTTTGGGGTTATTGGGAATGGACAATCAGAAGTTTTTATTAATAATTTAATACTTTCTGGTGGAAGCGAAACTTGGCATAATGGAATTTATTTATCTGGGGCCTTATCTATACATAATCATGCGAAAGTTAATATTTTAAATTCTTATATTAAAAATAATAAAGCAGATGACGGAATGAATGTTAAATTTGTAAAAGAATTACATATAAAGGACACAAAGTTTGAAAATAATTTTGCCGATCATGTAGATTTAGATTACTGTATTGGAGACATTACAAATTCTCTTTTTAAAAATACTATAGATTTTGAATGTGATACTAACGGTGACGGCATTGATATAAGTGGATCAAATATTCTAATTCAGAGCTCTCTTGTAACTGGATTAAAAGACAAGGGGATTAGTATTGGAGAAGATAGTAGAGTTCTTATTCAAAAAAATAATATTTTTAAGAATAAACACGCGGTAGCTATAAAAGATAATTCTATTGTAAGTAGTAGGGAAAATATTTTTCGAGACAATTTGTTGGATGTTCTAATGTTTCAGAAAAAATCAATTTTTGGAGGTGGAATTATAAGAATTTCTCTTCACGATAGTCAATTAATTACTATTACTCGTGATAGTCGCTCTCAAATTAATTATTTAATTGACAAAGATAAATGGAATGATTTTCAATATATCAAAAAATTAAAAAACCGTCAAAATCATTTTGTCTCTGACGACAATCTTATGTATGATTAGTCCTATTCTTTAGTTTTAAATCTTTTACGAATTATAGCTTTTTAAAACTATCGAGAAAATTACAGAAGATTTTGGTCAAAAATATAATTTTAATTTTGCAAATTGAGGATGTCAAAAAAATAATACTATACCTGAGATACTTATCTGTGATTAAATAGAAATCTCGCATACTATGGTTTAGATAATAAGATTCAGTCAAGTAGTTGGTTGTTAAAAAAGTAATTTTTTTAAATAAAGGGGGAATTAAAAATTTATTAAACTATGCCATTCAATCCAAAGTCAGCAAAGAAAGCAGGAAAAAGATCCAAAAGAGGACCTGCAAAAAAAGATGAGCTTTCTATTAAAGAAAAGATGGAACTGCTCTATGAAAAAGTGCTGGATGATCTTTTGGTAAACCAAGAAAAACTCACCAAAACAGAACGGGTAAAAGTCTTTGTGACCCTATCCAATTACATTTTCCCAAAAACAAAATCTGTTCGAGATCAATTTAC
>Ga0206123_10001181_pt1 | contig 24971 bp, 19 predicted proteins | sample Helgoland_Spring_2_FD_160086 | JGI IMG/M metagenome (GOLD analysis project Ga0206123, IMG submission 160086) | Pelagic subsurface seawater microbial communities from Kabeltonne, Helgoland, North Sea - Helgoland_Spring_Bloom_20160316_1 | ecosystem: Environmental > Aquatic > Marine > Epipelagic ...
AAAATTGAATTCATAATTGTAACAATACGTTTTCTTTTTTTTACCAAAATAATTATTAAAACTTCCCCTATTATTGTATAAAATATCTGTTTTTTTTATCCAATGAAATAGTATTGTTGCCAAGAAGTAGGGCAATTGTTTTTAAAACTAAGGCTTGGCTTTGATGTATGTTTTCTAATACCTCTCTAGATGTTTTTGGCCCTTTTTTTAACTCCAATAGTATAAGTTCACAGGTTGAATCAATTTCTTTTTTACTGAATCTTTCTTTTTTTGATTGACATACACTGCAAATACCGCAGGGTGTTGCTGTAGTTTCTCCAAAATAAGTTACAAGTTGCACAGCTTTGCAGGTTTTGTTATTGTCTATATATCTAAGAAGTTGTTGAACTTGTTGTTTCTTTTTAGTGTTGTGAGCAACTACATCTCTTGCTATCACATTTATGGTTTTATCATCCTCTCTTGGAGTTAAAAATGTAATGGCTGCATCGGTTGTGTTTAAATACAATTCTATGATATTGGCAGCTTCAAGTTTTTGCAAGGTTTGGATTATAATGGGTTGTGATTGCCTTGTTTTGGTTTGAAGCGTTTCTAGATTTATTCGTGTCATGGTTTCAAATACACCTCCATACAATCTTAATATGGTTTTCCCGATTACTGAGCCAAGCTTATCATGTTTGAAAAAGGCAATGGCTGTATTTGAATCTACTAAAAAGCGTATTTTACTTGAGCGTCCAAATTCTTTTGATAGCTGTAAAACCCCCAATCTATCTAGTGTGTTTAAACCGTTAAATACTTGAAGTGTTTGTAGAGAGTAGGTTTTGCAAAAGTCTTCAAAATTAATACCATGTGTTGTAAAAACGCCCTCTCCAAATGGAATTTGCAGGTAGTTGTTTAATTTCTTGTATATAAATTTAAGCAAATCTACATCAGCCAATGATGCGATAAATTGTTTTGTAACGAGTTGCTTGTCATACGAATTATATAATATGGTCGCTGTTGCTTTGTTGCCATCTCTGCCCGCGCGACCAGCCTCCTGGAAATAACTTTCCAAACTCTCTGGTAATTGAATGTGTATAACATGACCAACAGTTGCCAAATCTATTCCCATACCAAAAGCACTGGTGGCTACCATGGTAGGGGTGGTGCCATTTTTCCAAGTTTCCAATTTTTTAATTTTTTCTTGCGTAGGAATACCTCCATGAAAAAAATCACTTTTAATGCCCAAACTAGTCAAGTGATTACTTGTCTGAACAGCGCTTCTTCTGGTTCTCACATACACAATAGCTTGATTTTTACTTGATTTGAGAAGTTGCTCTACATGGTATAACTTATCTTCAACCTCCAGAGTATTGTAGGCTATATTTGGGCGTACAAAAGAATCTTGAAACACTGATGGAAGTTCCATCTCTAGCTCTTTAATGGTGTCTTTTAATACCTGTGGTGTAGCTGTTGCCGTTAAGGCTATGATAGGTGATAGGGGTTGCAACTCTCTTAAAATACGAATGTTTTTATAAGCCGGTCTAAAATCATTTCCCCACTGAGATATACAATGAGCCTCATCTACAGCGATGCAATTTACATTCATGCGCTTTATGGTGTTTTGTACAAGCTCTTGTTGTAATCTCTCTGGTGATAGGTACAGAAATTTGTAATTTCCAAAACTGGCGTTGTCCAAAAGAGTATTTACCTCTGTAAATGATTTCCCCCCAGTTATTGCAAGCGCTTTAATGCCTTTTTCTTGTAGACTCTTTACTTGATCTGTCATTAAAGCTACAAGCGGTGATATAACAATACAGATACCTTCTTGTGCCAGAGAGGGTATTTGAAAGCAAATAGATTTTCCTCCACCCGTTGGAAGAAGGGCAACGGTATCTTTGCCGTCTATTATAGCGTTAATTATGGCCTCTTGTTTGGGTCTAAAACTAGTATAGCCCCAGTATTTTTCTAATATGTCAAGGGGTCTTTTCAGAAGGTGTCTTTTAGGTAGTTTAATATAAAATCGCAGCGTTTGTCTACAGTTTGTTGTGGCACTTGAATAATTGAGTAGCCATATTTTTTATAGCCATCACACAATGATTTGTAAATCTGCTTTGCTTGTTCAAAAGTTTCGTACCGTTCATTATCTTGAGTGTAGATTAACTTCCAAGGGGGTAGTAAGAAAACACAGTCGTAAAGATGAGTAAAACAAGGCTTCTCAAACTCTGGAGGGTAGCTGGCGCCAATAAAGTCCATGTATGCTGTGATATCTGGAGTAGCTCTATCGTAAAAAACATATGCCGCATCTATCTGTGTTGCTTTTTCAAATTGAAGGAGTCTGCTTTCTAGTAATTTTTGACTAAAAAGCATGGGGTCTTTTAAAAAAAGTTGGTCAACACCTTCTTCTCTAGCTTGGTTAATGATATCTCTTGAGACCTCCGCCATGGTTGGGTAACCAAGATGCCTTAGATAATTTATTAGGGTAGTTTTTCCAGACCCTGGGCCTCCTGTAATAACAATTCTTTTTGGTTTCACTGCTTTAAATGGATGTTAACAATAATTTTTCTACCACAAAGTACGTTAATTTATATTGATGCTGAAAGTGTATCTTTGTATAATATAAGTTAACACTAGTTTGCTCTCATTAACTAGTAAAAATGAGTTGCAAACCCTTTTATATTTCATCAGAAATACCATATGAAAGACACCAATACAGACCAATTTTACGCTAGATTAAAAGAACAACTAGATACAGATACCACCTGGCCCGCTCCCTATTTGTATAAGTTTATAGTTCCTGGCGATGTTCAGAAAATAGCACAGATTGAGGCCATTTTTAATGGTACAAATGCTCAAATAATAACCCGCGATTCTCGCAAAGGAACCTACACAAGTCTATCTATAAAAGTAGTAATGGCATCTCCAGAGAAGGTCATTGAGAAATACAAACAAGTTTCTTTAGTGGAGGGAGTGATTTCTCTATAAAATGTGTATTTTGCAATACCTATTTAATCCTTATCCACACAACCTCCAATTTACAATTACAATATGTTTTTTACAGATATAGAATACAATACAGACCGTCCTTATTTAATCATTCCCGAATATGGTCGGCATATACAAAAAATGGTTGACCAGGCTGTTGCAGAGCAAGATCCTGAAAAAAGAAATAATCAAGCCAAAAGCATCATTTCTGTGATGGGTAATTTAAACCCTCATTTAAGAGATGTTGCAGATTTTCAACACAAGCTTTGGGATCAGTTATTCATCATTTCAGACTTTAAACTGGAGGTTGACTCTCCATTTGAGAAACCCTCAATTGATGTCTTGAGAGAAGCTCCAGCCAAACTAAATTACCCTCAAAATTATCCAAAATATCGCTTTTACGGCAATAACATCAAACGTATGATAGATCAGGCTACCACCTGGGAAGATGGCGATAAAAAAGATGGCTTGGTCCTAACAATTGCCAACCACATGAAAAAATGTTTTTTAAACTGGAACAAAGACACCGTTGATGATCAGGTCATATTTACACACTTGTTTGAACTTTCTGACGGAAAAATAAATTTACAAGGTAGCGATCAAGCCCTCAGGAATTCTTCTATATTACTTAAAACAAAAAACCGTTTTAGTGATAACAAAACACATAGCTACAAAAAACATAACAACAATAACAGAGGCCGCAAACGCTATTAATATTTCTTATTAAAATCTATGGGAACTTTTCAAATTCAGGGAGGTCATAAATTAAAGGGTGAAATCACCCCACAGGGTGCAAAAAATGAGGTTTTACAAATACTTTGTGCAGTTTTACTGACACCTCATGAGGTACTGATAGAGAACATACCAGATATAGTAGATGTTAATAAATTGATAGGTATACTTGGCAATTTGGGTGTTAAAATCCAAAAATTAAGCAAAGGTACATACACATTTAAGGCAGATGATATTAACCTTGACTATCTCACATCAGCCCTTTTTAAAACCCAAGGAGGTTCTTTAAGAGGCTCTATTATGATAGTGGGTCCTCTTTTAGCCCGTTTCGGAAAAGGATACATACCCCGTCCTGGTGGTGATAAAATTGGAAGAAGAAGATTAGATACTCACTTCGAAGGATTTATCAAACTAGGGGCAAGCTTTAGATATAATAAAGAAGAACGCTTTTATGGCGTAGAGGCGCCCAACGGATTAAAGGGGTGTTACATGCTTTTAGACCAGGCTTCAGTTACAGGTACTGCCAACATTGTAATGGCCGCTGTTTTGGCAAAAGGAACCACTACCATATACAACGCAGCTTGTGAGCCATACCTGCAGCAATTGTGTAAGATGTTAAACGCAATGGGAGCAAAGATTAAGGGTGTAGGCTCTAATATGCTTACTGTGGAGGGTGTTGAGCAGCTAAAGGGTTGTTCTCACCGGGTTCTGCCAGATATGATCGAAATTGGAAGCTGGATAGGACTTGCAGCGATGACACATAGTGAGATTACAATAAAAGATGTAAGCTGGGAAAATTTAGGGATCATTCCTGATACATTTAGAAAACTAGGAATCACCCTTGAAAAAAGAGGCGATGATATTTTTATACCCTCTCAGGACAGCTATGAAATTCAAGGATATATCGATGGTTCTACCCTTACCATTGCTGATGCCCCTTGGCCTGGATTTACTCCAGATTTATTGAGTATCGTACTTGTAGTTTGTACCCAAGCAAAAGGAAGTGTGCTTATTCATCAAAAAATGTTTGAGAGTAGGTTATTTTTTGTGGATAAACTCATTGATATGGGTGCCCGGGTTATTTTGTGTGATCCTCACCGTGCCACTGTTATTGGACATAACTTTGAATCTATGCTAAAGGCTACCACTATGGTTTCACCAGATATTAGAGCTGGTATTTCATTACTCATTGCTGCACTTTCTGCAAAAGGAACCAGTACCATTCATAATATAGAACAAATAGATCGCGGCTATGAAAACATAGACGAGCGTCTACGCGCTATTGGTGCTAAAATTTCAAGGTTAGACACTTAAGTAAGTTATTAATTTACAGTAAATCAAAAAATCCCAATTACACATTTTGTAGTTGGGATTTTTTATGTACTCAGCGATTGATTCGCTATTTATTTTTGTTGATTTCGTCTTGAAGCTTTCTTCTAAGTACCTGTTGTTCCTCTAATTTCTTCTGACGGTGGGTATCAAATTTCTGCTCAATTTCAGCTAGTTTTTGTTTTGTTTGTTTTGTTATAAGATTACTATTTTTAAATTTTATAATAAAAAACAATAGTCCAAGGAGTAAAAGGCCTATAACAGAGAACAACAAAAAGTTATAGGTTCCTTTTTTTGTACTTATTCCAAAAAGTGATATGATGTCCTCTTTTTCAATAGAGGCAGCCAAATTATTCTGTGTAGTGTTTAGGTCAACCTGCAGGGATGATATATCGCTGTTTTGAGATGCAATTGTAGCCTTTTTTTGCTTTATAGATTTTTCTAGTGCCTCTATAGAATCTAATATGTTTTTTCTTAAACCAGCTAGTTTGGTTCTTTTAATTACCTTATATCCTTGGTAATTATTAGACTTATCTATGACCTCTATAAATTGGGCTTCAATAGAGTTTTCTTTTTGGGCACTGTTTTGGCTATAGCTAGCCATGGCGTACACAAGAAATAAGCTGCTAAAAAATGTTTTATAAGTCATGAGCTTTGTTACATAGCTTTTTACGATGCTTTGCCAAGCAAAAGTAAGAGTAATTTGGGTATTTGTAAAGGTTTCTTTATTGGTTTTTCTTGGCATAGAACAGGAGTAAATTAAAACTAAATACCATATGTGGTACTTTTTCTATGTATCAAGCATCTAATTACTCATGATTTTAAAGGCATAATTTAGTTTTCACAAAAAAAATAAGTTAATTACTTGCATAATTGTAGTAAAAAATATTTAATTTTATTTTTAAATAATCATGAAATCATGAAATCATGAAATCATGAAAAAGTGCCCAAAATGTGCATCTTCTTCAAGGCAACGTGGAAAAAGAGGAGGTGTTTCAAAATATATTTATGGCCTGAGGGTGTATGATTGTAAAGACTGCAATACTAAGTATTTTTACATTCCATCGCTAGATGTTAGTTTTTATATTTAACTGAGGGTAAAAAAGCGTCATAGGTACCATCTTTTTACTTATTTGTATGGTGTAGAACCTTATTTACAGTTATAATTCAAGGTTTTAATTATTCATTTATAGCTTTTTTATAAGTCTGTAAGCACCTCTGGCGTGCAAATTTATGATCTACAATCATGGGGGTGTATTCTTGAGATTGATATTCAGGCACCCATTTTTTAATGTACTTTTTATCTTTATCAAACTTATCTGCTTGTGTTAAAGGGTTAAAGATCCTAAAATAGGGTGCTGCATCAACACCACTTCCGGCTGCCCATTGCCAATTACCTACATTACTTGATCTTTCATAATCTAAAAGTTTTGAGGCAAAGTAAGTTTCTCCCCATCGCCAATCAATAAGCAGATGCTTGCATAAAAAACTAGCAACAAGCATGCGTACTCTGTTGTGCATATATCCTGTTTTGTTTAGTTCTCTCATTCCAGCATCAACTAATGCGTACCCGGTGGTTCCGTTTTTCCAGTGCTCAAATTCCTGCTCGTTGTTACGCCACACAATGCGGTCATACTTTGGTCTAAAGGCTTTTTCTTGCGTGTGCGGAAAATGCCAAAATATCTGCATAAAAAATTCTCTCCAGATAAGCTCGCTCCAAAAAACCTCATTTGTCTGTGAAATCGCCTTTCTCATCATTTCTCTTATACTAACCCTGCCAAAACGTAAATGGGGCCCCAGATGAGATGTACCTTCTTGTGCAGGAAAATTTCTAGTTTCCTCATAATTTTGTATCAGATTTTTGGAGGTGTTGTGCCTTGGGGCTATGATATTTGATGTTGTAAAACCCATCTGAGCTAGAGCGGTATTTTCTAGATTGGTATCTTGGTAAAGATTTTTGAAATAACGAGCTGTTTCGTGTTTTTTTAAATCTATTTCTGGATTAAACAAGCTCTTCCATTTGTTTTTATAGGGCGTATACACCACATAAGGCGTTGCGTCCTGCTTTACAACAGTATCCTTCTCGAAAATAACATGGTCTTTATAATCGTAAAAGCCTATTGGTGTGTTATTATTTTGATTTTGGGGGAGGGTAGATACAAACTCTTTTATCTCAAGGTCGCGCTTTTGTCCGTAGGGTTCATAATCTCTATTGGTAATTACATTTTGCACACTAAATTGTGATGTTATTTTTTTAAACACCTCAAGTGGCTTTCCATGATATATGGCCAATGAGCTACCATAATTTTGTAAGGTACTCTTTAACTCTTGCAGGGTGTTGTAAATAAAAGTGACTCTAGCATCGTCTTTGGAGAGTTTGTTTAAAATTTCAGTATCAAAAATAAAGATGGGTAAAACAGGCGATTTCCCTTGTAATGCCTTAGAAAACCCTACATTATCCTCGAGGCGTAAATCACGTCTAAACCAAAATATATTGACAACAGCGGGCATCTTATTGTGTTTTTAAGGTTGATTTCCCACCATCTACACCAAGTATTTGCCCAGTCATCCAACTTGATTGCTCTGAGAGTAAAAAACAAGCCGTATTGGCAATATCTAAACTTGTTCCAATTCTTTTAAGTGGGTGCATTTCTCCCATTCGTTGTTTTTTGTCTTCACTAGATAGCAAACGCCCGGCAAGTGGCGTATCGGTGAGAGAGGGGGCAATAACATTAACTCTCATTTTTGGAGCATACTCTGCAGCCAACGCTTTTGCAAAACCTTCAATAGCGCCCTTTGAGGCAGAAACACTTGTATGAAACGGCATACCCACTTTAACGGCTACCGTACTAAAGAAAACTAAACTAGCCTGGTGTGAGGCCGATAATTTTGGTAGTAAGCCCTGTACAACCTTGACCAGAGATAAAAAGTTAACCTCAAGGTCTTCTTGAAACGTTTGTGGTTTTAATCTTTTAAATGGTTTTAGGTTGATACTCCCTGGGCAGTACACCAAACCGTCTATTTGATCGGGTAACTCGAGGCTTGTCACATCATCGCTTAGAACATCAAAGTCCAAGTGGGTGACCCCGTGTGGCATGTTTTCTTTGGTTCTTGAGGCTATATATACCTTGTGTGTGTCTTTAAGTTGTGCAGCAATCGCGGCTCCAATTCCGTAAGATCCGCCAATAAGAAGTATATTTTTCATAAGTTAAAGTTGTTAAGTGCGCTTTAAATAGTACCAAAAAGTTCAATTAATTTTAGTTTTCTGTGTTTGAAGATTTCATCAAGTTTAGGCTTTACAAGTATGGGGTGTAGCAGTTGCCCCAACCACCCAAAAGGAACTTTATAATTTATGATGTCCTCCATCTCAATACCTCCCGGAATTTCGTTTATAAAGTGTTTGTGATGCCATAGTGCATATGGGCCAAAGAGTTGCTGATCGACAAAATATGATCCCATCTTAACCTGAGTAATTTCTGAGACCCATTTTGTTTTAATGCCAAGCAGTGGGGTCACACTGTAGTGTATGATTTGCCCTGGGTAAATGGGTCTGTCTGCCCCAGATTTTATAACAAAACGCATATTCTCAGGGGTAATAATTTTAAGATTATTAGGATCAGAGAGAAAATCCCAGGCCTGTTGTTTGCTAATGGGGAGTTGTTGTTTGGTGTGGAGGGTATATATACTCATAAAAGTTTTAAAAATAAACACTCTTGTTATTTTTACTTTGGCAAATAAACAAGGATGCATCATCAAAGATACTTTGATGGCTACTATTTAAGGTATGATTTTGAAAACTTTAAGATAATTTACGGCTAAGATTTCTACTTAGCAGTCTTGGTCACAGCAGTCGTCGTATTTTACTGTCTTACAACTTGCCACAGCCAGAAGACATCCAATAATTGGTGCAAAAATATATATCCAAATATCTGCAAGGTTTCCAGAAACTACGGCGGGTGCAATGGAGCGAGCTGGATTCATTGAGGCGCCAGTAACAGGTCCTGCAAACATGGCCTCCAATAGCACCACACTACCAATGGCAATACCCGCAATAACTCCTATTTCTTTTGAACCTGTAGATACATTTATGATGACAACCATCAAGAAAAAGGATAGGATAATTTCTAGTACAAATACTTTCATAACAGGGAGTCCTGGGAGGGTAGCACCAAGTGTTTGACTTTCAGGAAACAAATACAATAAAACACCACTTGCCAGAAAGGCTCCTATGAGCTGCGCCAAAACATAAGCGGGAACTTCTTTCCAAGGAAACTTTTTAGCGTAAGCAAAACCAAGGGTTACGGCAGGGTTCATGTGGGCGCCACTAATGTCTCCAAAGGCATATATCATGCCCATAACAATAAGCCCAAATGTTATTGCTACACCTACATGAGTGACAGTGCCCCCTGTAAAATCATTAATAACCATAGCACCCGTCCCACAAAATACAAGTGAGAACGTTGCTATTATTTCTGAAATAAAACGTTTAGACATGCTACAAAGGTACTACAGAAAAACGGAATGTTTTTAAGCTTTGTTAATTAAAGAGCCATAGGTTGTTTTTTTTGTATTTTTACACCCTAACTAATACATAACTATTTACAATGAAAAAAATACTTTTTTACGCTGCCATGTTTATGGTAACCCTTGCGGTTAATGCACAAATTAAAACACCTGCACCAAGCCCTCTACAAACATTAGAACAGACAGTTGGCCTAACAGATGTTACATTAAAATATTCGAGACCTTCTGTAAAGGGGAGGACTATATTTGGTGGCTTGGTTCCTTTTGATGCCATGTGGCGTACGGGAGCAAATCAAAACTCAATGATAACATTTAGTGATGATGTTTTAATTGCAGGTACAACGGTTAAAGCTGGTACATATGCAATTTTCACAAAACCTGGCGCTGTAAATTGGGAAGTATATTTTTACAATGACACTCAAAACTGGGGGACACCAAAGCAATGGGATGATGCAAAGGTTGTAGCAAAAGTAGTTGCTAAAACCTACCAAATGCCCTCAAGTGTAGAAACCTTTACAATGGCTATTAATGACATTAAAATTGATGGAGCTACTCTTGCTATAATTTGGGATAATACCTACGTCTCTATTGATTTTAAAGTCATGACAGATAAAATGGTAAGCGCCAGCATAGATAAAGTAATGGGAGGGCCAAGTGCCGGGGATTATTACAGTGCTGCTGTTTATTTTTTAGAGGCAGATAAAGACATTAACCAAGCAAAAACCTGGATAGATGCTGCGGTGGCTTTAAACAATAATGCTTATTGGTATAAAAGACAACAATCCTTAATTTATGCAAAATCTGGGGATATTAAAGGTGCAATTAAAGCGGCAAAAGCTTCTTTGGCTCAAGCCAAGGAGGCCGGAAACATGGATTATGTTGCCCTTAATAAAAAATCATTAAAGCAATGGGGAGATAACTAACAACTCCTTTTTATTTTTTAATAATCCTTCCAATGACTTTATGTTGTTGGAGGGATTTTACAATTTACTCTTTTATCATTTTGTTGTCATAAAAGCGTACCCTTTGCAAGAAAAAGGCAATGGCAATAACCAAACAAGCACCAACAACATTTAGCCATAAATAAGGCATAAGGTCAATCCACCAGATATAGACAATAATTACTTGAGTACAAATAGCCGCTATAAATACAGCTCTGCTTTTAACATAGGTGAAGAAAAATGCAAGCAAGAAAATTCCCAATACATTCCCGTAGAATATAGAACCAATAATATTTACAAGCTCTATTAAATTTTCAAATAAATTGGCCACACAGGCAACGGCAATAGCAATGATTCCCCACAGCATTGTAAAGCCTTTGGAAGCCCATAAGTAGTGTTTATCACTCCTTCCTTTTATATTTCGTTTGTACAGATCTATGGTAGTTGTTGAGCCAAGTGCATTCAGCTCTGAGGCTGTAGATGACATTGCAGCGCTTAATATTACTGCCAGAAGTAAACCTATGAATCCCCTGGGTAAATTGTTTAAAATAAAATGTATGAAAACATAATCTTTATCATTGGTTTCTGCCTTTGGGTTGGCTTTTTTTATCAAGTCTTTGGATGCTGTTCTTAGGGTGATTTCTTGAGACTGTAATGTTTTAATGTCTAAAAGTGCTGTTTGTTTTTGGCTTTCGTTTTCCAACACTGCATAGTTTAATTGCTGCTCTTTAATTGCCATTTCTAAGACATTTTTTTTATTTTGTAGGTCTTGGTATTGTTGAGCATACGGAGAATTTAGCACATCCTTTACCGCGCTTGGGTTAAAGTGTAGGGGCGAGGTATTGAATTGATAAAACACAAAAACCATTACCCCGACCAAAAGAATAAAGAACTGCATTGGTATTTTTAGTAGTCCATTAAAAAGAAGACCCATTTGCATTTCTTTCATAGATTTTCCGCTAAGGTATCGCTGTACTTGGCTTTGATCTGTACCAAAGTAGGAGAGTGCTAGAAAACTCCCGCCAATAATTCCACTCCAAAAGGTATACTTGTTGTTAAAATCAAAGGAAAAATCTAGTATTTCCATTTTCCCACTCGCTCCAGCAATCTCTAGAGCTTTTGTAAATGTAATGTCTAGCGGGAGGTAATTTAATATCAGTAAAAACGCAAAGAACATCCCTCCAAAAATAATTCCCATTTGTTGCTTTTGCGTCACACTTACTGCCTTGGTACCACCACTCACTGTATATATAATAACAAGAACCCCTATCAAAATGTTAAGCATCACTAAATTCCAACCAAGCACTGCAGATAAAATTATAGCAGGAGCAAAGATGGTTATACCAGCCGCAAGGCCGCGTTGCACCAAAAATAAAACAGCTGTGAGAGAACGTGTTTTTAGATCAAAACGAGTTTCTAGATACTCGTAGGCAGTAAAAACTTTTAGTTTATGGTAGATAGGGATAAATACCAAACAAATAATAACCATTGCAATTGGCAATCCAAAATAGAATTGTACAAACCCCATCCCACTATGAAAAGCTTGACCTGGGGTAGATAAAAAAGTGATAGCACTTGCTTGTGTAGCCATTACACTCAGGCCAATAGTCCACCACCTAGAGTCGCTACCTCCCTTTAAGTACTGGGTTACATTTTTGCTTCCTCTAGATTTATATGTACCATATAGTACAATAAATAACAAAGTCCCGACAAGGATAAACCAATCTATCTGCTGCATTTATACAAAGTGTTTCATGAGTAAATAAAAGAGTAGGATATAGACAGCATTTACAACAAGTACAAGTGTAAATTTTTTTCTCCACACAAATTTTTGTTTTTCTTCGCTGTGTTGTTGTTCTCTCATGGCCTGTTTTAAAATACTATTTCCCAATAGATATGATATTTGCAAATAACCTGTAAGCTCCTCCAACACCTGCAGGAAGCTCTCTGAAGAAACTAAGACCTGTATATACATAGTACCCTTTGCCGTAGTTGGCTACCAAAAGAGACCCTTTTGTTTGCGTATCGCCTTTATCATTCATGGCTAGAATAGGAGTAAACTCATCTGCCCATTTGTTGGGGAAGTAGAGCCCTCGTTCTTGTACCCAGTCCTTAAAATCTTCTTGGGTTATTTTATTTGGAGTGTTTAATACAGTATGGTTTGGTTCTAATAAAGTTACTTCTGCAAACTCATCTGTTACCCTATCTCTAGAGAGTGATAGGGTATAGGGAGCGAGTTGCTTTGTAATAAGTCTGTGGCTTGTATTGTATTGCACAACCATCGTGCCTCCTCCATGCACGTAATCATGTAGTTGATTTTGTACAAATGCTAGCTCTTTGTTGGTATTATAAGCTCTTATGCCAACAACGATTGCATCATATTTTTTAAGACTTTGTTCTGAAATTTCTGAAACATCTAGCTGTGTCACCTTATAACCTATTTGTTCTAAACTCTCACTCACGGCATCTCCAGCACCTTGAATATATCCAATGTGCTTTCCTTTGGTTTCTACATTAATTCTTACAACTTTGGATTTACTGGGTAAAAGCACAGACTGAAAGGGGATATGCTCATAATCAATATTTATTAATTCTTTATCATAATACCTATCTCCAATTTGAATCAAAGGTCTAAGATAACCTTGGCTTTGATTCTTTGGAGGCTTTAGGGTGAACCACAGTGTGCTTGTCTCACCCTTTCGCTCTAAACTAAAAAATTGCGGAGAAGACACAATCCATCCCTTTGGCGCATTTAATTGCAGGCTTCCTTGTAAATTGTCTTTTCCAGAGCGAATATTTACAGCAACCCTTTGCTCGTTTTCATCGGCAAATATGAGTACTTTTTCAGCAATACTAGCAGACACCTCTGGCAATATCATAAATGGCCTATAGACCTCACCATTTACTGGATCATTAAATTTGTAGACAACATCTTTAACTACCTCTAGTGGGGTATCGTTTATATGTATGGTACATCTGATTTGCTGGCCGGCTGGTGTTTGTGGCAGTCCAATCAAATCCTCTGGTGCGTTGTACATCCCCAAAGAACCCTCAGATTTCAACCAATAAGCAGTGGAAGGGAACTTATTTTGTGCGGTAATCTCTAGTTCAATGTTTTTACCTTCGTTGCTTATCAGGGCAATCTCTTTACTTGATAAAGTTTGACCATCACTTGTTGCTATAGCCGATAGTGTAACTTTGTTAGAACCTCTATTTATTGCCTCTATCTTGAGTGTATAATCTCCCTTTGGATTGATACTCTGCTCACTAGATATAGCCTCTAAGAAAATACCACTACAGGAAACAATTAAAGAAGCTAATTCTTTTAGTTTGATACTGCGCCAATGTCCTGGTTTTGTATGTTGGAGAAGTTTATATGCTTTTAATAAATCAGGTACTATGGTTGACGGATCTTGAAAATTAAAGCGCTCTAGAAGCGGGTTTAACACTTCACCAATAGCCGCTCCGCCTTCAATTCTTGACCAACTGGTATCAATACCATCAAAAATATTGGAAGTGTCTTCAGGGAATTCTCCTTTTAAAAATTCGAGGTATTCAGTTTTCTTTCCACGAGTTCCGGTGCTTCCAAAACCTTGAGATTTATGCATTGATCTGCTCAAAGAAGCAATTTCTCCATTGGATAACCCCAGTGTGGGATAGTAATTTCCTGTCTCTACACTAAGTAGTTTTGATTTGTCTGCTTTTTCAAATTTTTCTTTACTGCCATAAAACCACCAAGAGGTATTAAATAGAAGTCTTTTTGGTTGCCAAGTCCCAAAAGTTTTTGCGGTTTCTGGAAACTGGGCTGTATCCCCCACCAAATCAAAAGCTTCAACACTCAGCATAGCTGAGGCTGTATGATGCCCATGGGTGCTACCAGGGTTTCTGTGATTAAACCTATTGATTATAACATCTGGTTTAAATTTTCTAATGGCCCTTACTACATCACTTAAAACGGCATCTTTATTCCAAATAGAGAGGGTTTCATCAGGGTGCTTGGAATACCCAAAGTCATTAGCTCTTGTAAATAATTGTTCCCCACCATCTGTGGCCCGAGCCGCCAAGAGCTCTTGAGTTCTGATAACCCCTAATAGTTCTCTAATCTCTGGGCCAATAAGGTTTTGCCCTCCATCTCCTCTGGTTAGTGATAGGTAAGCTGTTTTGGCATGTAAGTCATTGGCCAGGTAAGAAATGATCCTTGTGTTTTCATCATCTGGATGGGCTGCTATATACAGTGCGCTTCCTAAAAAGTTAAGTTTCTCTAGATTATGATAAATCTGTGAGGTGGTTGGTTTGTTGGGTTGTTGGGCTAAAACTACAGTGCTACAGGTATGGGAAATGATAGCTGCCAAAAATAAAATTCTCATATAATGATATTATTATTACAAAAGATGATTACCAAAGATATCCATAACTCTGGAACTGTAAAATTGCTTTGGCTTCTAGGGTTTTATTTAATGTGTTTACAGTTAGTATAGATTTATCTAAGAGTAGCACCAAAGTTTTTATGAAAACTCTCTTGCAATTTGTTCATGATTTTATCAATCTGTTTGTCTGTTAAAGTCTTTTTTTCGTCTTGCAGGGTGAAACTAAGCGCGTATGATTTTTTACCCTCTGGCAGGTTTTTACCTGTGTATACATCAAAAAGGTGTACTTCTTTTAGAAGGTTTTTTTCTATTTGAAAAGCAGTGTTTTTTAAATCTCCAAATCCTACAGATTCATCAAGTAGTAGGGCAAAATCACGCTTAACCTTCGGGAATTTGGAAAGTGGCTTTACAGTAAAATTGGTGGAGTCTATTAGCGATAGTAGGGTGTCCCACTTAAAATCTGCAAAGAGCACCTCTGTGTCAATACCAAAATGCTTTGTTATTTTTTGATTTACCACACCAAAGATTACCAAGGGTTGTTTTTTTAATAACAATGTTAAACCCTCTGAAAATAGATTGTTTTGAATTTCTTTTTCTGAAAAAGAAGCCACTCCAAGTCTTTGTAGAAGTGCTGTGATTACTCCTTTTAAATAGAAAAAATCTGAGTTTCCTATTTGTGAATTCCAGTTGCTCTCTGTTTTTTTGCCTGTAACTATTAAAGATAAGTGTTTATGCTCCTCTCTGCCGGTTTGAAAAACCTTATAGGTTTTTCCAAATTCAAAAAGCTTTACACCACTGGCTTTTCTTTTGGTGTTGTATGCTACAGATTCCAGTGCACCAAAAAGCATAGATTGCCGCATAACAGACAAGTCTTGACTCAAGGGATTTAAAATAGCAACACTGTGCTGCTCTTGTAAAGAGTCAGTGAGTTGGGTGTATTTTGGCGAGGTGAGAGAGTTGTTTAGCATTTCATGAAAACCTAGGGCTGTAAGCTGCATAGCCACTTTGTTTTGCACCTGGTGGTCTTTAACTCCAAGATTACTGGCTATAGATGCATTTAGTTTTGAAGATACATCTATGTTGTTGTATCCATATACGCGTAAAATCTCTTCAATCACATCTGCTTCTCTGGTTACATCATTTCTATAGGCGGGTATGGTCATTCCAATACCTGCTTCTGTAACATTGTTCACTTTTATTTCTAGGGAAGAGAGGATGTTTTTTATGGTTTCCTTCTCTATTTTTTGCCCAATTAGGGCGTTCGCCTTATCAAAGTTTAAAAATACCTGATGGTCCTCTATTTTTTCAGGATAAATATCTATGATATCACTGGTGATGTTTCCTCCAGTTAATTCACAAATTATAATGGCACAATGCATCAAAGCATACTCTGTGGTTTTTGGATCTATACCTCGCTCAAAACGGAAAGATGCATCTGTATTGAGCCCATGTCGCTTTGCTGTTTTTCTTACACTTACTGGATTAAAGTATGCGCTCTCTAAAAATATGCTGGTTGTTGTATCTGTAACACCGCTTTCAATCCCACCAAAAACACCTGCAATACACATGGGTTTTTCTGCATCACAAATCATTAAATCTTCTTTGTCAAGCTCTCTTTCTACACCATCAAGGGTAGTAAATTTAGTACCTGTGGATAGTGTTTTAATATTAATTTGATTTCCAGCTATTTTTTCAGCATCAAAGGCATGTAGAGGTTGCCCTAAACTGTGTAGCACATAGTTTGTAGCATCTACAACATTATTAACGGGTGTTAAGGCAATGGCCTTGAGTCTGTTTTTTAACCACTCAGGAGATTCTTTAATTTTAATATCACTGATGGTTACACCACAGTACCTTGGTGCGAGCTTTTTGTCATGCACCTTGACCTCCATTTTTAACACCCTATTTTCAATCTTAAAGTTGGTGGTGGAGGGGGTAATTAATTCTAAGGGGATATCTTTTTGCCTTAAACCCGCACGAAGATCTCGAGCAACACCCCAATGACTCATTGCATCTGCACGGTTTGGAGTAAGGCCTATCTCAAAGACAATATCGTTTTCAACCTTTAACACATCTGCTGCAGGAGTTCCTGCTACTAGATTTGGGTCCAAAACCATGATGCCATCGTGGTCGTTTCCTAGCCCTAACTCATCCTCAGCGCAAATCATTCCTTGGCTTACTTCTCCTCTAATCTTTCCCTTTTTGATTTTCCAAGGTTTTGCCTCTGCATCATAAAGTGTAGTACCTATAGTGGCAACAGGAACTTTTTGCCCTGCTGCAACATTGGGTGCTCCACATACAATTTGTAGTGTTTCACCATTCCCAACATCAACTTTAGTGACTTTAAGGCGGTCGGCATTTTGGTGTTGCTTACAAGATAGCACATGACCCACAACAATCCCTTTTAATCCACCATTGACAGAAGAAAAAGGAACAATCCCCTCAATCTCAAGGCCTAGGTCTGTTAAAAGTTCTGCGGTTTGCTGAGCGTCCCAATCTGTATTTATAAACTCTTTGAGCCAGTTGTATGAAATTTTCATAATGCGTTTTCTTATGTAAGAACCAAAGATAACAATACCGCTTGTTTTTGAGGGTATTTTTAATATTTTCAAGACAAGATTTTTCAAAAAAAATGTAGCTTTTCATCACATCTTTTAATTCTTGGCTATTTGATGCCTATTAAGAGCTTGGCAAACTTCACATCATATTGACAATGTGTTCTGTCCAGCCTGTGTGAAGGCTTATGAAATATAAGTCCAAATATTTCTATATTTTGCTATTTGCTTGTAGGTGTTTTTTATGGCACTGTTTTTTGGCAGTGTTAAAGAAGGGTCTTGGAGTAGCGTCTGTCTGGCATAGCTTCTGGCAATTTTTAATATATGGGTATCTTTTACCAAATCTGCAATTCTTAAATTCAACACTCCGCTTTGTTGGGTTCCCATCATATCACCAGGACCTCTAAGTTTTAAATCTACCTCTGCAATTTCAAAACCATCGCTGGTGCTGGTCATGGTATCTAGGCGAGTTTTTGCGTCTGCAGATAATTTATGACTTGTCATTAAAATGCAATAGCTCTGCTGGGCGCCCCGACCCACGCGGCCTCTAAGTTGGTGCAGTTGAGAGAGTCCAAAACGTTCTGCACTTTCTATAACCATTACCGTAGCATTGGGTACATTAACCCCAACCTCAATAACCGTGGTGGCAACCATGATCTGTGTTTCCCCTTTAATAAAACGATTCATTTCAAACTCTTTGTCTGCGGCTTTCATCTTACCGTGCACAACAGAGATTTGGTAATGGGGTTGCTGAAATTCTCTAGAGATACTCTCATAGCCGTCCATAAGATCTTTATAATCTAGCACTTCGCTCTCCTGAATGAGCGGATATACAATATACACCTGTCTTCCAAGGGTCGTTTGATCTTTAATAAATTTAAACACTTTAAGTCTATTGCTGTCAAAACGATGCACTGTCTTGATATCTTTTCTTCCAGGTGGAAGCTCATCTATAACACTAATATCTAGGTCTCCATACACACTCATTGCCAAGGTTCTTGGAATGGGTGTGGCGGTCATAACAAGTATGTGAGGAGGGTAGTTGTTTTTATGCCATAATTTACTTCTCTGGGCAACCCCAAAACGATGCTGTTCATCAATTATGGAGAGCCCTAAATTTTTAAATTTTACCTTGTCTTCAAGTAGCGCATGCGTGCCAATTAAAATTTGTAGTTGGCCATTTTCAAGAGATTCATGTATTTTTTTTCTTATTGAAGTTTTAGTTGATCCAGTAAGCAGTGATATACTGATTTTAAGCGGTTTACATAACTCATATAAGCTATTATAGTGTTGGACTGACAAAATTTCAGTTGGGGCCATTAAACAGGCCTGAAAACCGTTGTCAATAGCTATTAAAATTGACAATAGCGCAACAATTGTCTTTCCACTACCTACATCTCCTTGAAGTAGACGATTCATTTGAGCATTACTACCTAAATCATTTCGTATTTCTTTGATGACTCTCTTTTGCGCACCTGTTAAATCAAAAGGAAGATGCTCTTTATAGAAGGTGTTAAAATGACTTCCAATACTTGTAAAAGGATAGCCTTTAATTTTACTTTTATGGACTATATTTTTTATTAATAATTGTAGCTGAGTAAAGAATAATTCTTCAAACTTTAACCTGTAGGTTGCTTTTGCCAATTCTTCTCCATTTTCAGGAAAATGTATGTTGCGCATTGCTTTGTTTTTTGGCATTAACTGAAGCTGCTCTAGTAGCTCTGGTGATAGGGTCTCTACAATTGTTTTTTGGAGTTCGAGAAACAGTTGCTCCATAAGTTTACACAATACCCTGTTGGTGATACCACTGTTACCTAGTTTTTCTGTAGAAGGATATATTGGCTGTAGGGCAGAGCGAAGTTTGCTTTGATGTTCTTTTAATAGTTCTAAATCTGGGTGAGGCATGGAAAAAGTACCATTGTAAAAGTTTGTTTTTCCGAAGGCAACATAGGTTTCATTTAGTTTTAAATTTTCTTTGATCCATTTATGACCTCTAAACCAAACAAGTTCCATTATCCCATTGGTATCTTTAAAGGTTGCTACCAGGCGTTTACCACGTTTTTGATCAATAGTCTTTAAATGAGTTATTTTACCTATAACCTGCACCTCTGCGCTATTGCGTTGCAAGTCTTTTATTTTATAATACTGGGTTCTATCTAAATACCTGTTTGGAAATAGGTTTAGTAGGTCTTGAAAAGTAAAAATACCCAACTCTTTTTTCAACAAATCTGCCCTGTTAGGGCCTACGCCTTTTAGATACGCTATGGGTGTTTGTAGAAAGTTAGGATTCATACAACGAATTTACTTACTAGAAAAGTTGTTGTATTTCTTTCTTTAAAAACGCTAAGGCTTTTTGAGAAGGGGTTACTTCTCCCATAAAATGATTTAAAACAGCTTCTCTGAGTTTGTCTGCAGATTGAATTTTTTGGTTCATGGCCGTTTGTCTTATAATTTGTATGGTTGTGTTTTTTGTAGTTCTTGTTACATTCCACATTTCTAAAGACACATAAATTTGTTGGCTTAGATTGTGTACAAACTCATCTTCTATGCTTGATATAAGGTCCTGTTCATACTTGTATAAGTCATTACCTTTAGGTTTTATGCGTATCAAAAGACTGTTAGGGTCTATACGTTCTAAAAGCAGTGTAAGTCTCTCATAGGCTTGTAACCTTAAAGGAAGTGTTTTTGACTGGGCTTCCTTGTGCAGTAAAAACCGTCTTCTTCCTTCAAGGTTATCTGTATGTTTTTTAAAAAATAGATAGGCAATACCACCAACAATAATAGCAGATAGTAAAGAAGCAAAATAAGGAAGTAGCGCTTGGGATTCCATATGGATTATAAATTTGGGTATTTTTTAATTTAAAAACAATAGTACTGATTTTTAAACTTTCAAAAAAACCTTGTCTACAGGGATTAATTTTCTTGATGGTTTAAATAATCTAGGGCTAATTGGGTTAATGATTGAACACCAAGTAACATACCAGTGTCATCTATCTTGAAATCTGGTGTGTGATGAGGAAAAGGTTCTGTATTTCCTGGTGTCATTCCTCCTAGAAAAAAGTATACCCCAGGTATTTTTTCTTGAAAATAACTAAAATCTTCTCCACCTGTAACGGCTTTCATATCAAGCACCTTGTCATCTCCAGCTACTTTTTTTAGGGTGCTGATGGCCTTTGTGGTTAACCCAGGGTCGTTGTAGGTAACTATGGTATTGTTTTGCCAATCAATAGTGGCACTTCCGCCATAGGCTTTGGCAATGTCACTAGCCATTTCTGTCATGCGTTTAATGATTTTGATTCTCATATCTGGATTCAGAGTTCTTACCGTACCTATGAGTTCTGCACTCTCTGGAATAACATTAAAGCGAGTACCGCTGGTTATTTTTCCAACAGTAATAACCGCTGGTGCTTCTATTAGGTATGCTTCTCTTGAAATAATGGTCTGAAATCCATCAATAATTTTTGCCGAAATTAAAATTGGATCAACGCCACTCCAAGGTGCTGATCCATGAGATCCTTTCCCCTTTACTGTAACTACAAAACGTTCAACGGCGGCCATGATACCCTCTGGCTTTAGGGTTATGGTACCAACGGGTGTTGCGCTATTAATGTGTAATCCATAAATAGCATCTACCTTAGGATTTTCAAGCACTCCTTCTTTAACCATAAGTTTTGCCCCACCCTCTTCTCCGGGTGGTGGACCTTCCTCTGCGGGTTGAAAAATAAATTTTATACTTCCTTTAATTTTATCTTTGTGTTTGCTTAACACTTGTGCAACTCCCATTAAAATTGCTATGTGCGTATCATGGCCACAGGCATGCATTACTCCTGTTTTTGTACCCAAAAAAGTGTCAACAACATTACTTTTGTAGCTAAGGTCATTACGCTCTGTAACGGGCAACCCGTCAATATCTGCTCTAAGGGCAACTACCTTTCCGGGCTTGTCACCCTTTAAAAGCCCTACAACCCCTGTTTTTGCGACTCCCGTTTGTACCTCCATACCAAGAGATTTTAAATGGGCAGCAATTTTTTTAGCCGTGTTAAATTCACGGTTAGACAATTCAGGATTTTCATGAAAGTAATGCCGCCACTCAATTACTTGAGATTCTATTTGCTGTATATCCTCTGATATAAGTTGATTGCTTTGTGCATTTAAAAAAGCACTTGTTAGGAGCACTAGTGAGATTATATATTGTTTTTTCATGGTGTTTGCCTATTTATTTTAAATAAATCATGGTTAAAGATATTGAAATTTCAGAAATAACACCCTAGCTTTGTTTGTTTATAAATTCTGAAATTTCAGTGGGTTCAATCCCTCAGTTTTGCGTATTTTCACTTGCAGTTTATATCCTATTTTTATCACTATTCTAAAACTGATTAAGAGCTTTTAAAATACAAGAAAACCCTTGCAAGAATTTTTACAACAACTCAACCAGGCTCAGTTAGCACCTACCATACAGAAGGACGGCGCCATGATTGTAATTGCTGGAGCTGGTTCAGGAAAGACACGTGTACTTACTTACCGAATAGCCTTTTTAATGTCTAAGGGTGTGGATCCATTTAATATTTTGGCGCTCACCTTTACCAATAAGGCAGCGCGTGAGATGAAAAATAGAATAGCTACTATTGTTGGTCCCAGTGAAGGTAAAAATCTTTGGATGGGAACCTTTCATAGTATTTTTGCTAAAATACTTCGTATGGAGGCAGATAAATTAGGCTATCCATCAAATTTCACTATCTATGATACCCAAGACTCCCAGAGCGTTATAAGAGCTGTTATAAAAGAAATGCACTTAGATAAGGATATGTATAAATACAAGCAGGTGTATTCTAGGATATCTAGTTATAAAAATAGCTTGATTACTGTGAAGGCTTATTTTAATAACCCAGAACTCATGGAAGCCGACGCCATGGCCAAAATGCCTCGTTTGGGAGATGTTTACAAAAGTTACGTAGACAAATGCTTCAAGGCTGGTGCTATGGATTTTGATGATTTATTGTTAAAAACCAACGAGCTGTTAACCCGCTTTCCAGAGGTTTTAGCCAAATATCAAAATAGATTTCGATACATTCTGGTGGATGAGTACCAAGATACCAATCACAGTCAGTATTTAATAGTGCGTGCATTAAGTGATAAGTTTCAAAACATTTGCGTGGTTGGTGATGATGCTCAAAGTATTTATGCCTTCAGGGGTGCTAATATCAACAATATATTAAATTTTCAGAAAGATTATGATGATGTAAAAATCTATCGTCTTGAGCAAAATTATAGGTCTACAAAGAATATAGTAAATGCTGCCAACAGCATCATTGAAAAAAATAAAACACGCCTAGATAAAGTAGTTTGGACCTCAAATGTTGAAGGTCCAAAGATAAAAGTCAATCGTACCATGACAGATGGAGATGAGGGGCGTTTTGTTGCCAATACTATTTTTGAAACCAAACAAAACCAGGAGTTTAAAAATGGAGACTTTGCTATTTTATACAGAACCAATGCCCAGTCTCGGGCTATGGAAGATGCCCTAAGAAAGAAAGCTATACCTTACCGCATCTATGGCGGTCTTAGTTTTTATCAGCGCAAAGAAATAAAAGATGTTTTGTGTTATTTGCGTTTACTCCTCAATACTAAAGACGAAGAGGCTCTAAAACGTGTCATTAATTATCCCGCAAGAGGTATTGGACAAACCACCATAGAGCGCCTTATGGTAGCTGCAAGTCATTACAATAGATCTATCTTCGAGGTGATGCAAAACATCAGTAAATTACAGCTCAATATCAATAAAGGAACCCAGGCAAAGTTATTAGACTTTGTTACTATGGTTCAAAGTTTTCAGGTATTAAACCAGAGTTATGATGCTTTTCAGATGGCAGAATATGTTACCCAAAAAACTGGAATACTCACAGAGCTAAAAAAAGACGGTACCCCAGAGGGTATTGCTCGCATAGAAAATATTGAAGAGCTACTCAATGGTATGCGTGATTTTGTTGAAGAACAAAAAGAAATGGCAGACACTACTGGCTCTCTCTCTGAGTTTATGGAAGATGTTGCTCTTGCTACAGACCTAGATAATGACAAAGGGGATACAGATCGTGTTGCTCTGATGACAATTCATCTGGCCAAAGGCCTGGAGTTTCCTTATGTTTTTATTGTTGGGATGGAGGAAGACTTGTTTCCAAGCGCTATGAGCATGAATACAAGAGCAGAACTAGAGGAAGAACGAAGACTGTTTTATGTAGCTGTTACCAGAGCAGAAACTCAGGCATATTTGACCTATACCCAGTCTAGATATAGGTGGGGAAAACTCATAGATGCAGAACCCAGTCGTTTTATAGAAGAAATTGACGCTTCTTATTTGGAGTATTTAACTCCCGTAACAGAGCAACGTTACAAACCACTTTTGGATGCAGATATATTTGACAAGGTAGATAAGAGTAAGTTAAGACTGCGCAGACCAGCAGCTGAAAGCCCACCAAGAGGCCCAAACCAAGACCAGCTTCGTAAACTTCGCAGATTAAAACCTATGGCAAGTAAGGCAGAGAAAAATTTTGACCCTAAAGCTGCAAATCTGCGCTTAGGCACATTGGTTGAGCATGTGAGGTTTGGAAAAGGTACAATTATTAAAATAGAAGGTGTTGGCGCAGACACAAAAGCAGAAATTAATTTTGAAAATGGAGGCACAAAAAAACTACTGCTCAGGTTTGCAAAACTCAACATTATAGACTAAAATCTTGCATTTTTTTAGAGATTATCATGGCAACATTTATCAAGATTTATCAAGACAATCCAAGCCCTACAGATGTTGCCAAGGTTGTGCAGATCATTAAAAAAGGAGGATTGGTTATTTATCCAAGCGATACGGTATATGCACTAGGCTGTGATATTACAAATAACCGCGCACTAGAGCGTATCGCACAAATTAAAAAAGTAAAGCTTGCAAAGGCTAATTTTTCATTTGTTTGCAAAGACTTAAGCAATCTTTCTGATTACGTAAAACAATTAGACAATACTACATTTAAACTTTTAAAGAGGTCGCTTCCGGGTCCTTACACGTTTATACTTCCTGGAAATAATAAGTTGCCAAATGTGTTTAAAAAAAAGAAACAAGTTGGAATACGTGTACCTGATAACGCCATAGCTCAGGCCATAGTTACTTCGTTAGGCAACCCTATTGTATCTACCTCTATCAAGGATGAAGATCAAGTCATAGAATACACCACAGATCCAGAACTCATTTTTGAAAAATGGAAACACCTTGTTGATGTAGTTGTTGATGGAGGTTATGGCGGAAACATTCCCTCGACTGTTATTGACCTTACCTCTCAGACCCCAGTATTGGTTCGTCAAGGAAAGGGAAACTCCTCCATATGATTTGTGAATCTGTTTTGGTGATTATTTTACAAGCTCTGAGAAAATTAGAAAATCTTCTTTTACATCAAAGCTTTTGATATTTGTTTTGGCCTTTAGGGTGCTCCAAGAGGAAGTGGGTTGTATCCACCTTGTCTGACCATTTATACGAACCTTTACAGGCATATCAAAACCTTGTATGATATCTGTATACCTGT
>Ga0206123_10001189_pt1 | contig 24914 bp, 47 predicted proteins | sample Helgoland_Spring_2_FD_160086 | JGI IMG/M metagenome (GOLD analysis project Ga0206123, IMG submission 160086) | Pelagic subsurface seawater microbial communities from Kabeltonne, Helgoland, North Sea - Helgoland_Spring_Bloom_20160316_1 | ecosystem: Environmental > Aquatic > Marine > Epipelagic ...
TGCACAATCTCCCAAACTTCTGGATGATGTGATCGAGGGTCAGCGGGTCTGAACGCTGACCCAAATGTGTTGTGTTCCTTGACTTCACTAGAGGCATAAACTAACCAGCCACGGAGATTGTTACCGCCCTCGGGAATAGAATCGAGATCAAACTCATTGGCGTAATCACCGCGCGCCACTACTGATTCGTCAAAGGAAGGTACTATGACCGCGCCACCGTATACTTCGGAATAGACCAACAAATCCTCAATAGCTGATTTATAATCCAAATCAATCTCTAAATTACCCCAAGCCTCTTGATCCTCAGGATCACCACCAGTGAACTCGCGCCATGCGCGGATTGCATCAGCGGGGGCGGCCTCGATAATATTACGCATGATAGGGTCAACACGCATAATGCCTTCGAGCACAGGGATTTCCATGCGATCACGAGCACAAAACTTAGTATGCGCAATCTGGTCATTATTCGTACCAGCACCGGAAATTAAGTTAAAAAAACTGGAATTCAATCGATCGTTGCTCATATTAGTCTCACTTGGCGCGAAGTAGTAATTTCACATCATCACTGATTTCGTTTGTCTTGTCTTCAATGTTGGTCAATTTTTGCTCAAAAATAGCATCACTGCGTTTCAATTCACTGACCTCACGTTTTAAATAATCGATCTGACTGTCGTGTCGAGAGGTGCTTTTCCCTAACGCGATGCTATTTTGTTGCAGGATAGTGATATCTTTTGTATTTGATGACAGTTGATTGCCTTGCGTGGTAGTGGTTTCGGATGTCAAGTTATGGCTGACATACAGCCCGCCCGCTACAAATACAATGCCTAATACCCAAGCGCTAATGCGAAATTCGTTGCCTTTCACAAAACTATGCTGGGTGCTTTCTGGTGTCTTAATAGTCATTAGTCTGACCCCCCAATAAATTTATCTTTGAATGTGTTTAGTCGGACCAGCCGATACATTAACGTTTGGTGAAATTCGGTTATCCCTAAATCTTTCAATACCTCTTTCATTTTGCGATCCGCTTTTGTACGGTCTTCCAATTGCAGAAGAAGCATATCATGTAGTAACGCCGCCACCGCGTATGCTCCGAAAGGAGGGAACAAATAGGCAACCAATATCGCCAAAAACCCCAAGCCGAAAGCTAGCGGTGAAAACCAAAAATTAGATATCCCAAGTAGAATTAGGATCAAGGCTGTGGGGATAACGAAACGGGGCAAAGTCGCTCCATCAGTTTCAGTGCCTGCAGGGATTCGCACGCCTCCAATTTCAACATCATCAAGAGTCTTCCACCAAGATTGTTGGAAATAAGTGGCTGGCCGTATTAAGATCATTCGTGGCATTTTACTTAATTGTTTCATTCTAGGCACCTAATTTGTTGTCGTAATCGAGAGTCATAGCGATTAAGTGTTTAAGTTGAGTACCGACAGGGAGCGGAATAGGTATCATAGACTTGAATGGTTCTACCGTCACGTCAGTTGTGGCCCACACTGACGTTAACGCCGCAATTTCCGTAATTAATTTCGGATCGTACAAATCCTCATAGCTACGTAGTTCCGCCGACATATTCCGAAACATTGTTTGCACAAAGGGTAATACGCCGAAGTCCTCCGCCTGTGACTCCAAACTCGAAACGATGTTCTTACGTCGTCTGGTGTCTGCGCGGTTGGATTGTTGCTTGGTTGCATAAATCTTGGGCTCGTCATAGACTTTCGGCCCAAGACTTCCGTCACGCCTAGCCCAACGACGGTAAGAAACTCTCTTAACTAGTCTGCCAGTGGGGACATCCCTAACCCACTCAAAATAAGCTGCCAAGACCAAGGTCTCGAATTCTGAGGTTTCCGGGTTGTAGTCCTTGAAGTATTCTGTCATGCCCAGCTGCCCGCTAGTGATATCTTCCTTCGGGTGGACTCTTCTGATCTGGACTTTGTAGTTTATGTGGCTGGGGATTGTAGTCCAGTCCTGCGGAGCATCTTGTGGGTTTTTAAGCAGCCCGTAGATTATGTATTCTTGATCACTCATTGCTTATGCCTCTTGTATGGTGTATCCGACAAAATCTGCAAGCCCGTCAACCCAGAAGCTCACGAAAACAGTGTTGTCATTATTTATGTTGTTGTTCCTGTTGACTTGGAGAGTGTTTAGGGCAACTCGCTTGAAGTTGGCATTTTCCACACCAATGTTTGAAGCCACGAAAGAAGCACCAACAATTTCACTCCCTGCAGGAACTATAGATGTCCCAAAGATTAGATCGAATATGTCATCCTCATCCATCTCGAACTCTATGTGGCAGTGGGCCTTGAGGCCATACCTAGTAATTGAGCCACTCCTGAGAGCGACCTGTCCTTGAGCTGCTTCACTCCCTATGATCAGGTTAGTGTTTGTCGCAGTTATATCTGTAAGGTCCATCGAAAAATTGGGTGATTGCCTTATCAATTCATACTTCGTATCGTCATCGTTCGCCAACAACCACTTGGGAATTGGCGCAAAGTCAATAGCATAAGGAGAATTTGCACTCAATAGGCCAGCTGTGATCAACTCTTCACGGGTGTGGAAAGCTGCATCAGACTCCTGAACAATCTTACCAGCGTAATTCACCCAGCCTACAGACGCCTTCAGCAGCGGTCTGTAGTAAGTTGCATGAAATTGACCACCAGACCCGGAAGCAGGTGTGGTAAGATTGGTGAAAGTCTTGTACTTGAACCGATTCAACCCATCAAATAAAGCAACATCAGGACTTATAACTAAGTTTTGATTCAACCCGTTGGGCTCGAACAATCCGGCGGTTTCGGTAAAGTTGAATGTACCGGGGAATTGTGGGTGCGGTAAAGCTGTCCAGCCGAAGGGAGGCGGAAATGGCCCGGGATTATCATTCCCTGAGACATCAACAAATTCCTGTATGTTCACATTAGAATCGAGATCAAAAAAGCTACAATAAAAGCTCTCTATGATAGCATTCTGATTAACCAACAAATTAACGCTGTGAGATACGCTGTTGTGTTCTGTACCAATGTTGTAGTGCCCGAGAGTGTTACTCAAAGGCCAAACCTGCATCGTTATCAAGCCACGCTGATCGTCTGCTTCTACTTTTATATCAATAGACAACTCACCGTCCGGGGTGTGCATTGTTGCACTCTCTCCTTCTTGGGCAGCATCGTTCTGGACACCAAAAAAGTCAATCGTTTTGTAAGACTGGGCGTAAAACGATCCGTCACTGATGAACTGATTGTTTGTCTGTGCTGTGGGATTAGAAATCCAATCCACTTTCTCATAGGCGACCTCTAGGCCACCTCGTCTTGATACTTGAGATTTTGCCATGATTACACCGCTGCTGGTAGTTCAGTTTCTTCGATCAACACATCAGCATTGTTGTTAGCCGTTGTTGTAATCGCAAACGTACCGAGATCAACTAAATCGCTTTCCCCAAACTGACGTGATCCCTCGGAATTAATTGTAGCCGTAAAAACATCAGTTCCGCGAGTAATAGTAATAGTCACAGGTGTGGAACCCTCATTACTGACGACTACTGAGATAAATTGTCCGTTAGGGGTAATTTGAGTAGTAGCATCGGCTGGTAAATCTATAGCACGCCCGTAGGATTGAGCTCGGATCAAGGAAATTTCCCCCTGAACATCAATAGGTGCGGGGTTGACAATGTTGACGTCCATGGGTCCTGTACCGCCACCACCTGAACTCTGGCCCCCTGTACCCGCTACCACGTGCGTTTGTGGGTGCCTGACGTACCAAGGTACCGCGGCCAATGCCCGACGAATGGCGGGTGTGTAACCGGACAAAGCCTCTACTGGCGCGTCGTTATCATCTACAGGGTTTTTATTAAAATCAGTCATTTGTTAATCCTCGTTAAGCGGCTCGACCGCAGCATGGTGTTTGTGCCTCATCCTTAGCTTCATAGCGGGATAATTGGCGTTGTAGTTCAGTATCTCTTGCCGTTGCTACTGTGCGACGAACCCGAGCAGTGGAGCGAGCAGCGAGAGATTGCCAAGCCCTGACCCCCATTTCAACTACTAGATTCAATTCCGGTGTATCGATTTCCACTACGACATACCCTTCGATCTCCGCCGTCTGGTCCAGCACCACCTGAGTGCGTGTCATAGACTGTACGTCGATACGATCGTTTTTGGAATAAAGAACCGAACCCGAGAACGCTACATCAGATCGGTCGGCCCATTCGCCCTTAATGACTCTCACTGGATGTCTCATGCTAATCCTCCGAATCCGGCATAACTGTTTGTGGCTTTAACCTTGTGGAATTTGTCGAGCAGCGCAAGCACCGCTGTATCCAGAAGATCGTCAGACACGTGTGTATCGTTTAAATTAAATGTTTTAAATTCATTACGCAGGGTCAAGGCCCAAGCGCCATCCGTCCATTTGGTCATCCCAGCTGGTAGGATCAACCGTTTAGATTGTACCCAAGGCAGGACTAACTCGGCACGCTGGAATTTGTTTCGCGCAATAATTTCATTTTTCTCGGTTTTCTTATCATACCGATATATAGTGCCTTTAACTAGCTCAATTCGACAAGATATGCCGCGCAGTGGCAATTCACCTTCTAAATAGCTAACTAACGCAGGGCCAATATTGGCGTACTCCACACGAATTACTGTGAATTTTAGGCTTTGCGTTTCTTTACCTTTGAGCTCTTCGATCCAGTCGGCGACCGCTTTGAACATGTCCATAGGGTTGGCTTTGATTCTGCAGCCGTCCACTCCATAGAGGTGTTTTGTGTGTCTACGGTCTGATCCCCACGCCGTACAGGCTGTGAAATCGTTGGCGATTCCGCCCAAATTAGCTGTGTCAATTCTGATAAACCCATTAGATAATAACTCCGGCGGCTCGACATACCAGCCCAGCCATTTTTCGTCAAACAATGAAATAGAAGGATCGAGCGGCGATTGCATATATTGGCTAGCAAATGCTACTGCACCAGCTGGCAATTCATCTTCCTCGTCGGTCGTGGAATTTTGGATATTGCGTAAACGTTCAAGGCCAAATCTCTCTGGCCAAAGTGCGCCTTCTGGAATCTCGTCAATCGGGATAACTGTTGCGTGGCTATATTCCTTGTAATTGGGTGGCACCTCACCGTTACAAATAGCTGGGAGAGCCAACACGTGCCACTGTTCACCTACGCCGCCCGATAAAAGGTAGTTAGTTGTGTCGTTTTCGTTTAATCGCTGGGCTATACATATAATGGGTGTGTCGTCGTGGCCCAACCGTGATGTCACCGTGTCATTCAACAACTCATTGACGGACTTGCGTACAGTGGCCGACCTAGCGTCCATGGGCTTCATCATATCGTCTAAGATAATCAGGCCGTCCCAAGGATCGCCATCACGCCCGGCACGGAAACCAGTAACTTCACCCTTTGTACTTACCGCGTGGAACTCCCCGCCTACAGTGGTTTCCCAATGCGATTGGCTGTCGGAATCTGCTGCGATTTTCGTGTTAGGGTAGTCCGACTGAAAGTCCTGCGATTTGACCATCCGACGAATGCGGCGGCTGTTCTTACGTACTAGGCTATCGGAAAACGATAGGTGCATGATGCGGGCGGCGGGATTTGTAGCGAAAATGCGACCCGATAATTGGATCGTCGTGAATTCAGTCTTACCGTGGCCCGGTGGCATGTTGATAATCAAACGTTTAATCTCGCCTGACATCACCCGATCTAGAGTATCACAAATCAACTCATGGAACGGGGCTAAATCGATGTCTTTACCTTCCAATATGCCAAATGAATAAGCCGCCCAAAGATTATGGCGGGTCAAACGTGCTATGGCTTCAGGATGGTACGGCCCAAGTGGGGCCTCGACGGCTGCGTTCATTCTTACTTGCAAATCCTATCTATCCAACCACGGGCCAACCAATCATGATGGATGCGTTTGCCCTCGGCGAATAGGAAATCACTGAAAATTAAATACATTATCGTTTCCCCTTTTTCACTATCTTGCGTACGTCTTTCACTTGGTCAATAACGACGCCAACCAAACGACCGACGACATAAAGTCCGATAATTCCCGCAAATACTGCAATTAAAAGTCCCACTATTTCACTATCCCGGCTTTCGCCCGTTTGCGGCGTTCCCACCACATTTGTAATTTAATAAACCAAACCACCACACGGAAGCGACGACGCCAAGCATGGTAGGTACAAAATAAAAAGGACGCTACCGAAATAGCGCCAAGAGCGCCAATTAAGGCGCTAAGGAGGGAGAAAAAGGAGGCGATTACCAAGAACCGAATGCTTTGACACATCGGACAAATGTTCTCGCTTTCCAACTTTCTCAACACGTCGTCAAACATGTTTCTCATGAAATCTTTGATCTTACTCATTATCCGAATCACTCATTACTGTTCGTACGGCTTCTATCAAATCGGCCGGAGCAACAGTATTCATTGGGGCGTCGTTACCACTGCCGTCGTCTGTCACATGTTTAGTTTTCTCAGCCCATTTCTTGGGTTGGCGATTATTCAACCAATATCGCGCTGCGGCAACGTCCGGGGCAATTTCCTTAGTGATCGTTTTAGTTTTGATCTGTTTGCGCCCTTCGACCATTTCCGTGGATATATGTTTTTCCGTAACTTCGTATCCTACTGCACGTTTGTGGAGACGAGTGCTCACCGCAGTATCGGCTATTAATGCACTACGACGATATGCCATCGCAAAATCAGGATATTTCTTAATCCACTGGGCTATGGTCTGCTTTGTTACACCAAAAAATACTGCGGCATCTGCTTGACTAAATCCGCACATAAAGAATTTCTTAGCTTCACCGACAAATGATGGATCGTATTTAACAGCTTTTGATTTAGAGTCGGCCATAATTACTTTTCTTTTGGTATGCGCCAATTTTACCACGGGATCGCTCAACGGTCAAGACTCCGATAGTATCCCTGACACCCTGTGGAATTTAATGTGCCGTTGTGGAGTTTTTTGTTAGATGCGTTTTGCCTGTCGCCGCGACACCAAAATTGTCTACATCATATCCACCGACTCCACCGAATATATTTTCCAAATATTCTGCCCTACAGTGCGGCGGCCCCCAGCCCCCGTCGGACGGACAATCTGTAGGTTTCTACTTTAATAGCAATCGGTGGAGTTTACACGTGTCGTTAATATATTCGTGCATCCATCTGAGACTCCACAAAATTTGTTTCACGTATGTTTCACGTACACATTTGTGTTAGATTTGTCGGCCTTCGGTGGAGTTTGCATATCCACAACAACCCGTTCCGTAGCACTCCTGTGGATACCTCCCAGCACCCGAGTCACTACTTTTTCGAAATATCGTTTGGCTCTACAAAGGTGCTGGATTAGAAGGGCAAATTGTAATGGCCGCATTTTTTACACTCCATATACTCGTCGGCGGAGGAACAGGGGTATCCGCATTCATCACATGGGAAAGTTGGTTTCTCCTCTTTCACCACCACCCTATACCGCACCTCAGCCCACATTAGTCCATCATCAATCCCGACCACTACTTCCGGGCGCGCCCTCTCGCAATATTTATCCATCACGTGTCCGATGGCCGCAGCTAATTCTTTTCGGTCTCTTAGATGATGTAATTTTATCACCTCTCGAATCTCGTTTTCCACCTTCTTTATCAGTTGTTTTTCGTTCATAACCATACCTCCTTTCTAGAAACTTCGCCGCGAATTACACGCATGGCATCCACTGATAACCCATCACCCGCACAACGGACTCCGACGGACTTCGCCACGGAACGACTTACCGTCTTCTCCCGACAAAAACAACAGAGACCATCATATTTACTGGCGAAGCCCCGTCCGCAACTACACTTTAATTTTAAATCACTCATTTTATTAGTCTCTCGTCAAGTAGATCATCCAGAATATCGGGAAAAATAGGACGGCCGCGGTAAATATGTGTATGAATTTAACCGACTCATCACGCAGTAGATCGGCTATAGGGCCTTGCCCGCGCATCGCCTCCCTCCACATCATGTAGCCCATTAATTGAATTATCGCAGTCGCCGTCACCAACATCCCGATGCAATATATAGTCGAAAAAGTCATGATTCGGGTTCCGGCGTAGCCATTACGGCCATTTCCTCTATCACACCCTGTAGGGTTAGAATGCGTACTTTATACTCCAGCCGCTCGGAAGGACCACAGGATTTTGATAAACGTCGGCGGAAGTGCGCTATTTCCTCCTCGATCCATTTTCGTAATTGTTGCATGTCATTCATTTCAGATGTCCTCCGATTCCAATTTTAAGTATCATACGTCGTGTATATGGAGCGGGTCGCCGCTGCGGTATACATTTTGTACCGCCTCCAATACCTCGATTCTATCCTCTATGGTGTTCAACTCGTGGGCAGGAGTGGTTTCCACATCGGATTTTGCGTCATGCTCGCGGCCGAGGTGATCAAGCTCGCGGTCTAGCCACCTATCGAATCTGTCTATCTTGACTCGCTCGCGCAGTTCCTCCAACAGTATGTTATTCATGTTGGCCGTTTCTTTCAAAATCTTGGTTACCGCCGGGTCGTGTTGGTTGGGGTAGTTGTGCATGTTGGCTATGTAGGTTTTGAAACAGAAAACGCATAAATGTTGTCGTACCGTGGTCAATGGTTCAATGCTCTCACTAGTCATCGCGTCCCAGATGGTTGTTGGTGCTTCGGCCGTACAACAATCACACTCCCGCACGTATTTCTGTTCTTCATCTACGTATCTAATTCTAAAGTCACTCATAATTTTACCCTCTAGTCCATCCAATCGGACTTTACATGTTTGATGTTGTTTTTGCCTGCATTGCGACTGGCCAGAAATGCAACTACAATTCCGATGACTATCGAGCCCGTAATCAACGCCACTAACCCAACGGCGAAGGGGTTCACAAAAATACTCATGATTTCTCCCATTGGCTGTACCCCAACCTTTCAAATGTGTTCAATGACTTGTTGTTCTTGTAGTCATCATATTGTTTTATTGCCCACACGATACTAAAAAGACTGTGGATATATTGAGGACTGGGCTTATCACTGCGGACTTCCCAAAAGTCATGAAAATTAATGTGTTCGTTCTCGAAATTTTGTGTCGCATCATACGCCCGGACTTCCCCGTCCTCGGAACAACTCAAGATTTCGGATTTAACCGACCCCATGATATCAACTTTTTGTTCTTCATTCAGTTCGTCGTTCTCGGATAACTGATCCAGAGTCCACTCCTCGACGTTCTCGCGGAAAAGGTGTGGGCAAAAATCTTTGTAGCCGCCCCAAACCGATATTGAATTTAACTTCTGCCCCCAATACCCCGGGTTAATCTTCCTGTCACGGAAAAATTTGAACATATCATCAACCCGACTGAAAACGAACGTACCGTAATCGCCTGATATACAAAGCTCGCCCGACCAAGTTACGATCTTGAAATGGCCCGTGAAATCGGTCGGGTTGATGAATTCAATAACACGGTTTACTCCGAAATCCACTATGATGTCCATTTTCAGACTCGCAGCAATCGATTCAAACTCTTGCTCTATGTGTTGGTACTCCCTCATAATTTTTCTCCTGTAAAGGGTTTAGCGGCCACTCTCTTATTGTCCAAATAGACACGATGTAATAAATCAGCCTCGTATGTGTATAGACTATTCATCCCGGCCCGAATAGTTGGATTTTCGTTGTGATCTATAGTTTCTAAGATTTGTAGCGCCTGACCGACTTTGATCAAATTTTCTTGTAGATTTTGCATGTTTACACTCCGATTGCTAATTTACGTTTTTCTAGGTACTCAGCGTCCAATTTAGCTTGTTGTTTCTCAGTACGCCTAGCTCTCGCCCGGGCGACCCGTTTGGCTTCCTCTGGTGACCGCATATCATTCGCTATTGCTTTTGCCAATAATATATCTTGATCATACTTGTAGATTTTCTGTTGATCAGTCAATTTAGTTTCACCGCTGGACGAATTTTTGAATAGAGGGTTTACATGGAATTTCAAAACTGGGCGCGTTTGGATCAAATTAGCGCCATACTTAAAGGCTTGAGTCACCATTTTCGAGTGATCTTTCATGTGGTCGCCTCCCCAAATCTCCATTAAAGTGGCGTCACCCCATTCAGCGTGATTAAAAGTACCTACGGCGCGACGATAATCTCTTAAATCTGAATCACCATAAGTCTCGTCACGAACTGAAAACGCTTTGCCTTGGAAGCAAGTAGTGTGGTTCCTTGCGTCGAAAGTCTTGACGGCGACCCTTACTTTGCCGGACTCATCCAGAGGTTTTTTAGGGTAATTTCTATATATCTCCAATTCAGCATAGAGCATTTTTAATAGCAAGGGTCGCATTGAATCTAACTTTGGCATTAGCATGGATTCAACTAGGCTGGTTTGTGGCAAAATTTGTTCAATTTTCGCCTCTCTTGCTTTTCCCTCCGGGGAATTGTCTACATATTTAATATACATTATTTTTCTCCTCCGCCGAAGTACGCATCGACTAATGTTGTGGCGCGAGCCAACAGAAATTGATCACCGGATCGCAGGGCTGGTAATAACAAACGTTTCTCGGCCATGTAGACTTTAGCGAATTCCGGGTCATTCATGACGATGCTTGCTGTATTATCGATTAAGTCCGCGAGTTTAATCGTTTGTGCCTCGGGGCTGGCTAGCGCAGTATGCGCACGGTCTATCGCCTTTCTGGCCGCCCGGTTGCCGTCCTCGGGGCGCGAGACATCCGTCAACATTTCGACAAGCACAGCGACCTCCGCACCAAACCGTTGGGCTATCTCGCCGAGTTCCACGGGTGTATCCTCGACCACATCATGTAACCAAGCTGCCGCTACCATTTCCGGCGTATGGTCCACCGATCGCACTATGGCCGCTACTGCCGCCGGATGTACAATGTAAGGGTCGTTTGTGTATTTACGCCGTTGGTCGATAGCTCCGTGGTGCTTGTGGGCAAACTGTTTGGCTCTTTTAATTAAACTCATCTTGATGCCTCCAACTGGTCGACGTAATAATTCAGGTACAAGAGGCCACACATGATGGATACAATGATTGGTATGATTACTAACATTTTTAGCTCCCGCGCATAGCGCGCTTGTAACATTTTGGACACAATTTACCATGTGCCCGCTTGGGTTGTAGACTGCGGGGCTTGCCACATTTCTTGCAATGGTTCGCGCCCCGGATGACTAATTCCTCGACTCTATCAGCTATTTGGCACATCGGATTATGTTGATGGTACTGCGGTCAATGGCTTTTTAACACCCATCATGAAACCCACGTAATTGGCACCCGGAGCAGGCTGATATTGAAAACTAAATTTACCGCGGCGACGTGCAGTGCGAGTATTGGCCGGAGCATTGAAGTCAAAAGTCAACCACTTTATTGAGGGATTAGACGCAGAAATTTCCGCCGCCATCGCCAATTGCTCATCGCTGAAATTCCAAACACTATTATCGATTGTTTGGCCCATAAATTCTACTAGATTCTTCATTTTAATTGTCTCACTATTCGCTATGTTGTGGCTTTATTACCACCCCTTTATTATACCACAGGCGTGCACATTTGTCAAGCATTTCCTTGTACCACTTGTCGGTACAAGCCGTCTAGACGATACCAATAAGGACCACCCTCGCGCGTCTGCCCCCACTTAAATGCCGCTTGTAGTACGTCAATAGGTTTCCAGCGATCCAACAATTTTTGTAGACTCTGGCGACCTAGGTTTCGATCAAACTGGCGTCGTACTATCCAATGTTCAGTATTATCCAGTCGAGCCGCGGCGTCTAGATTCTCATAAAACTCTTCGACACTCATTACCAATCCTCCGATTTGATCAACGCCCATACATTTACCTGTCTCTTGGAATCCGGAGTCGACCGCAGTGAATAGGTCGGATTTAATTCTAGCCAATTAGCTATCATTTGGATAGACCTTTCTTCTAGGGCTGCCAATTCTTCGGTTACTGGTTGCCCTACCAAGTTGTGGGCGTTAACAATTGTTTCGACTGATTCACCCCAGCGGGCAGCGAGTTCCATTTCCACACGACGGTCGGGATATTCAGCGGGTTTGAAATAACTACCGCACCACCAACCGAGGGAGAAAAACATCATAACGCTAACTAGTATTGCTATATCTTGTATCATGATGATGCCTCGGAATTTATAACGTTTAGATAATAATCGCGAATGTGGTGTACGAGGTCCATTCGTAACTTGCCGTATTCAGTCCTACAATCCCAGTAGCGGTGGGTGTGAGTGTAAGCCCACTTGCCAGACAACCGCGGGTCAGGACTAGGAATGACATACTCAGGATCACCTGAGCGATGCGGCCAAGTCTTAAAAGGTGCTACTAACATTTTAGTGGGCGAGTGCACTGGATTTTCATCATCCCGACTGAGTGAATATATTTCGTTTGTGTCGCACACATTGTCATAAAACATCTGCCAGTTGTCGCAAAATCCCGTGGTTTTGCACAAGTCCAACGGCGTATCGTAAATCTGGCCGTGTGAATTGCGTTTATTTTGGTGCACATCGATAATACGTTGGCAATATTCGACCAGAATGCGTGACCAACAATTGTGGGTCATATCCAGATGCGGGTTTAAAATTGATTTCATAAAAAGTCCTCAGAACAAGTTGTATATTGTACAGCTAGGGTCACGCGACAAGTTTCGACCACATGGTAACGGAATTTTTCGGCCTCAACACTACCAGCCCCGAATAACGTTAAGATCTGACCATCGCGTCGAGCTAGACAATCGCACTCGGTGTTACGAATTTGTCGCACTACATCGGCGGGGGTCAAGGCTATTGTGGCCATTAAAATGATCTTAAACATTGCGTTCCTCCCAAGCCTTGGCCATTTGCGCATAAACACGGGACCAATAGACGTAGCCCTCGAAGCTACCGTCCCAAGGAAATGCATATCGAAGGGTATAATGGGGTGATGACATGCACCAAGAACGGTAATCCTCACTATCTGGGTTGTCGTCCTCGGGCTTCTGGTCTACTTGATTGGCGAAAGCATCGCAGAGGGTATCCGAGTCCAAGGACAGAGCCTCCGCAGCCTTTTCGAGCCAGACAAACATTTCACTGACGGTTATAGGATCGCCGACAGAATTTACTAATTGGTTCATTTTGTTTCTCACTATTCACTATGTTGTAGGACTATTATAACATGCCGGAGCCCGATTGTCAAGGACTCCGGCTGCTGGGGCTAGTGTATCAAATCTTTGGCCTCCTCCTCGGTAATATGCCCTTCCTCCATCAAATCCCGCATGATCGCCTGTAACGGTGACGGTTTAGGCTCTCGCTACTGTCCCATCGTACATTCGCCGTTGTAGGCTTTAGCAAATGACTCCAATTGTTTATTCGAGAATTTCAATAAATCGGCCATACTATCGCCATGCTGAATCTCCAGTCCCTCGGCCCTGAAACAGGCATGCGAAACGGTAAGCCAAAAAGGTTTGCTTTGTGCAGATTCCTTCCAATCAAAAACAGTCAGAATATCACTTGGGTACATCATATCTGCACCACCAATCAGAATCGACCACGCTACTGCGGTCCGGACCGTCTGAAACAAATTCTGACTATCGTCGCGGATCAGTTCCAAAAATCCTAATGGGCTGGCTTCCTGCAAGCCACGCACTAATTGTACGATGTTGCGATCAAGTGTTTGTTCGCCTGTTTCCCCGACCCGCAGGGCCATCTCATGCGAAAGCTTTTCGGCCCAAACAGTCAGGTCCATTTGGAATCTCTCCCCCAGCTGGGTGTCAACCAGTTGGGCCATCTTGGCTACTACTGCACTGGTCCGGTAAAACGCAGAATTCTCGAACACGTTTTTGTAGAGACTATGGAATTCTGCGCGGACCTCTTTTCGTTGCCCGTCTTCCATTCGACGTACGTAATCATTGAGTTGTTGCACTAATTCACTAAATTTCATTTTTATCCTCCTCGGATGGTTGTTCACCAGATTGGCGTTTTTTAAAAGCTTTAATTAACTTTTGGTCTTGTATAAAGTCAGTCAACAATCGCCAAGCTAAGATACCAAGGATCGAGACCCCGGCGTAATTAAGTTGCTTATATACGCCGGGGTCTCGATCCGACATGATCCAGACTGCGGCTGAGATAGCGTGCCCAACACACAAAACGAATAGGACAAATTCGGCGCAATCAGATTTATTGGCCGACCACCACATTTTTAGATAATTCATAAACAACACCTCTTGTATTTTTTACCACTGCCACAATAGCAGGGCTCATTTCTTCCAACTTTTTGGTTGTGACTTTTGATATAGGTCCCATTAGTCACAGCGTTATGTAACACTCTTTCGCGCCGCATTTGCTCTTCATGGTTTTTCAGGAACTCAGTAATCGTATCCTCTATCAACTTCTTAGGACTTTGCAAGAACTCATCGCGCTCGTCACCTAATGCTAAACAAATGCGTTGAAGAGCCCATTGCCGTTTGCCGCTACGAGCCATGTCGCCCGTAACAATTTCGTAGCCATGTTGTTTAGCAATTCGACGCAAATCTTCTCCAGTGGCCTCCGCTATGGCCGATCGCGGGGAAATCATAAGCTCTTTCGGGAGCGTTGGGTCACACGTACTCATCAATTTACCTCCCCGCGATCGGCCATAGCGGATTTAGCCCGCAGTAACAAATTTTGTGCGTGTTCAGAACGGGTTTTAGCATGCTCCACATTACGTAGCGCTTTCTGCAGATTGTATTCCAACGCTTCGTCTTTAGTCCCGAAATAGGCGTGTGTCAACGTATCGTTGTCCCGGGATCGCTCCATTATCTTCTCGAATGCGGGCGTGATCTCGCGATCTACCACGGTGACTTGTGCAGTCGTCCAATTAGCCATGTATATAATTGTCATCATTTACCTCTTTTAGAATTTTCGTTTTCGCAACGACGATCGGCCGCGCGTTGTGTTCTGAACTTAGCTACCGTTTTACGGGTGTACAGGGCGGAGCGCAAGACATGAAACATGCCCGTTGCCTCAATAAATTCTACCCAGCATTCACCTACTATGCGTCGTTGCGCTTTATCTATATCAGTCATTATCAAACTTCCTCTTGGTTATTCGGACGCACGTAGTTTTTACGACGTCTTCGTTGGTTTTGTTTGTGTGTCACAGCCTCCAAATGGTTGGGGTTACAGCACAACCGATTCTCACAAATGTGGTCTACCTGTTTAGCTGCGGGCAACCACCCGTAAGTCAAAACGTATGCAACTCGGTGTGTCGCTGATGTGCTGCCGCAAGCGGTAATTCTCCCATAACCTGCGCCCCGGTGATTTTCTCCTGAATTCGGGCCTTGCCAAATCCAACATTCATCTACGAACTCAATATTATTGATTATCTTTACAGCCAACTTACACCGATTCTCGGCTAACCACACCATATTAGGTGCACATAACAACTCTAATGCCTCCCTCTTTCTGGCTAGCATGGGTGCGTTGTAATCCAAGATAGCTTGGGCATGTGATGGCTTAATGTTCTGTTTATTGTTCATCAGTTGAGCCCCTGAAAAATTTGGCCGCCTTCAACCTGATCATGTAGATTAATATCCTGTGCAGCATTCTGGCCGTCCAGATATCCGTCCGGGTCTACGTCATAACTGACCGTTTTAAATTGCTGCTCGCCATATTGTTGGTCTACCAAATCCTTTTTCACAACCACAAGGTCGGTGCCCGTGGAATTAGTGAATCGGGTTGCTCGGGCGATCATGATCTCGTCAATACGTTCCCCGATGATACTGACCGCACCCAACTTAAAGGCTTTTTGGCGGGAAGGATGGTTACCGTACTTTTGGTCACGGCATAAACGTAGGATTGTGTCACGCAGATACTCATATATGGCTTTAGCTGTTATGACGTCATGCTCGAACCCGAGAAACGTTATGATACACTTACCCGATGCATTGCCAATACGTCGCGATTGGCAATCATTCCAGCGCGCCACATGGGCGCCCAGAAATTGTAACCATAGCGGCGTGTATTTATAAGGCTTGCCACTATGTACTTCATTGAATCGGCTCCGGGCGCTGAACTGCTCGACCTCATAGGCTTCAATTTGGTGTTTGTCCATCAAACTGCGAGCACGGCGGGCGGCAATTACGGCTTCCTCTGGACTACCTACGTCAGCGGACATAGCCAACAATTTTTTCACTCTATCTATTATTTTGGTTTTATCGCTCATTGTCTCGATCCCTTCCCACGTTTCATTGAATCAGCTAAGATAGCGGGGTCCGGTTCACCTACTCGCGATAAAACCCCTGAAATCCCGATACCGTGCTCGTTGAGTAGTTGGATAGCCCGCCACTCAATAAAGCTCATATCTTTCAATGTGGTGCATAGTAAACGTGAATACATTTGCTTACACTGTTCAGCGCTGGGCATCTTCTTCTTAGCCATATTTAGTAATTCTTGGTCTAGTGTACTCATTTTAGTATCTCCTGTAGACGGCATGGCCTAATTCAACAAGTTCAGTGCCAAGATTTTTGGTTTTACCGTCGTCCGGATCAGTGAATAATATATCCACTAAAAGTCTGCCGTATTTGCCTGTTTTATCCCGATATGTACGGATCATGACCTCTTGGTCTAGAATCTTAGAACGAACCCAATCACGAGCCGCTCGACCTCGGGCTTTTTCTTCCTCACTACCGCGCAATTCTGGTGTGTCAATACCATGTAGGCGACACTTTTCGTTATGTAACCAGACCCAACATCCTAGGTCAATGTCCAATGTAACCGTATCGCCATCATAGGCGCTCTTGACTATTGCTTTATATTCATACATCTTTAGTTCCTCCAATAAGCTCATGCAAATAGGGTACTTTTTGACCCGAAGCCACGTGAACTTCTGTTAATTCATTTGTGATCTCACGGATCATCCCGTCAACCGTTTCCAGACGCACGTCGATGACCGCTAATTTCACACTACCCACTAATTGATGACCCGACAAACGTTTTAATACTCTACGCTCAATCTGTAATTGCTTACGCCATGCGGCCTGTTCAAGGAGTGTCATGACAACCTACTGGCCCAAATCGAATATACTGCGATTAAAGCGGCGATGACCATTATATAGACCGACAAGATGAAAACAACTTGCAGGGCTTCATTGGTAAATAATCGACGCCTACTGGGCGTTCCAGCTGATCGAGTGGCGCGAGTGATATGTTTGCCTAATCTGGTCATTACTCCTCCTCCAACTCGTGACTACCAGTGATATTCGCTGCTCCCCGAGCCAGATTACCTAGATTCATGCGTTGCATGCCGGGATTCAAATGTTGATAACGATTGCGCAACGCGGATTCAGACACGGTTATTTTGCGTTTACCGCGGCCGATGGATTCAGTCCCGGCCGATAGTAGTATTCGCGCTGTATATATATATACTTCATCTAATGACAAACCGCGAAGCAATTCAGCTATTGAATCACCCGAATCATATGATGGTCTACCCGATGCAGTCGGGATTTCAGTATAGCTGGTGTATTTTTCGTGTTCAGGACGGATCAACGTTTCGTCAATTGCCACCTCTTCATCCAAGTCCTCCAAATCATCGGGGTCTAAATCGGATAGGGTAACGGACTCGCTGGAACTAGCGGCGATTTCCGCGGCGATTTCAGGCTCGGGCCGCACTGCTCGGCGTACCTCAAACTTATATACCTCGGCACGCGGCATCTTGACAGCGCCTTGGCCGTCATTGGGGTCAAATGTAATCGTATCTTTATCGAACTCAGTGATCGGGCCGTATACCCACGTGCCGTTACCGATTACATCTGCTTGTACTTTTTGGCCTATTGTGGCTCTTTTAACTCTTTGCATTTTATTTTCTCGCTATTCACTATAATGGCCGGGATTGGCCGACTGTTTTATTATACCACAGCCGACGATTTGTGTCAACCCCTCTGCAGCAAAATCTCGTAGAATTCGTCATAGTCTAATTTACAAGACCAATGTCCGTGAGATTTTGCTTTAAGGTCCTTATGCAACGGGATACTATCCAATTCTGCTGCTTGGTCACCGCGAACCAAATACCAATCCATTGTATCAGTTTTGATCAATAGCCACGCATTCCCGGCCATGGTTTGCTCGTCAAGTAGAAATTCCCGTTGAGCCCCCGTGAAATGTTCAAGATCGTAGCTGGTACCGACAGCCCTCGACCTCAGGTATTTAAGTTCTATCCAACCCCGTACTTTTATCGGAGGCTTGAGGTTCGGTTGCCAACCAATTGTGAATGCTATATCCGACATTCCACGAGCCATACTGCCATTTTCTATTCGACGGAACTTGGCATACTTGAACTGTTCTAATTTCGGACGAATTTCTCGCCACATTTCTTGTTCCTTTAAATTCATTTGAAATCTCCGGTAATATGTTCCAGATAGAATGGCTCTTGCTCGAAGCTCTCCACAACGCGGCCGTAAGCGTAACTAAAAGTGGGGCCGTCGTACTGACTGTCGTGCCGTTCATCTAGTGTAATAATATATTTAGTTAGAGCGGCGTCGATTCTATCAAACACTTTGCCCGCGTGATCTCCCCGACCATATCTGATCAAGAATTCCCGTGCTTCAATCAAGTCGGCAATTTTAACAATGTGCAACAGCAACTCATCATCATATGGCCGATCTGTACTAATGTACTCACGATAAATACCTCCCGATTTAGCCTCGATACCTTTTAATTTGCCCGCAGGTATTATCTTCTTTATAGGAGTAGGTAAATCGCCCGTTAACACCTCGGGTACGTCATGCATTAAAGCCCAGCGTACGTAACGCAAGATGTCGTGTTTTTGTGTGATTTCCAGATATTTACACAACTCCATGGTGATGATAGAAACAAAATACATATGCTCAGCGACATTTTGTTGGCGACTGGTGTCCACAATCTGCCAACGGTTCAGAGTGCCCAACCGATAGATATCGTTCAGGCTCAAACCCCTTTCATTACTTTTTAACATGTCCTAATCTCCCGTTTTTATCAACCGCCCATTCGCGATCTCTGTTAATTTTCATTTTATCCCGCACAGCAGTTTCAATATCAATCCCGGCCAAATGGGCTACATCCAACAGTAGGATAGCGACATCAGCAAATTCCAACGGGTCCATAAATTCCGACTCCAATAATTCAGGGATTTCCTCCTCCACCATTTTATCGAAAGCATGACTAACTTTGCGATCAGGAATAATTTCATCGGCCCAACTGGCTATCTCGGCTTGCAAAGCCCCCAGTCCGGGGCTCAACAAATCCGCGGCGTTATCAGCCTCCATTTCAAGAAGCACCCAACGATGCTTATTACCGTCGGCTAAGTGTTGGCCGCGAGCTATAACGTTGTACTGATCGGCCGGAATTTCTATCAAATCGGAGTCGTTGTTGCAAATCCTGACAGTGATAGAATTACCGCGCTCGGATATTAATTTGCAGTGAATCTCAACTGGATTTTTGAGTTCTCGGGGTTTTTGGTATGTGTAATCAGACATCATGACCTCTCGATTTAAGTGCTAGATTAGCGTAACCTACGATATCGCGCCACGAATCTTCTTGTTTTTCAGGGTCGCCGCAAGCTATGCGGGCGAGTTTGGTGGCTATTAGGTCAAGGGCTTCCTGTTCGCTGTGATTGGCGCAAGTGTCCATCACATCGTCTCTGTTACTTTTGAACATAACGATTTGTTCTTTGATACCTTGCGCACAGGCCGCTACTTTTTCAAATTCCCCATAAGCGGCACCACGATCCTCATCTATTTGATCCAGAATTGTCGGGTTCTGGGCTGATAGGCTTTTAGCCAAAGCCTTTAATTTTTCTTGGCTCATTCTGAATCCTCCGCTATCGTGTCTATAATCTCATCAAGCTGCTCCTCGAAGCTTCCGAGAAATCGCCCTAAATAGTTGACTTCCTCAAGTTGTGCCCCGCTCAAGAACTGAGTGAACTTAAAAAGATGTTCGCCGATTTCGGTTTTGTTTTCAGACTCGGCGACGTCCTCAATTAACCCGCCGACACAAATCTCGATGTTCGAAAATTTGATCTCAAATAAGTCGTTCGCTTCCAACCCCTCCTCAGCCATCTTCTGTTGAAAATCTTCTAAAATACGTAAAATTCTTTCTTTGCTCATTTTAAATTCTCTCTTTCTATTAACCATAACGGTACAGCCAGCCTCAGCATGGTCGATACATCGCCATCCGAATGTCTCACCTCGGATTTTTCCACCAATTCAGTGACGGACTTAGCGATTGACACCTCCTCGCCGTCCGGATTGAGTACCATGTACGCTTTTTTCTTCTCATATACTAATTCAACCATGATTTCATCATCGGACATACTGTCGTCGTCAGTGAAATCGTAATCGGATTTCCTAAGGTCTATGATACTACCTCCCATTATATTTCCTCCACATCAGTAACTAGAGGGCCTCGACCGACATACCTCACATACTCATATTGATTAACAGCATTGATGTCATGAATTAACATTTCGACGTCATGATCTTCCATGTAATTAGCGAAATTCAAGAATATTTCGTCAGGGTGGATCATATTAAGTGATTCGACCAATTGATCATGGGACCAATTGAAAATACGACGTGGTAATTGTGTGACTGTCGTGAGTTCAGGCTCTTGGCCGATCTCCTCGAATGTCGTCTCTTCTTGATCCGGGTACCCGGGACCAGAGTACCCGACCATCTTACCATCACTATCGTAACGATTAGCGACTCGAATAGGGTAAGTTCGCATACTGGCGATGATAGTTGGGTTTATCCAACCGGGTAGGCCGCAATCGACCATTATTTGGCGAGGAGTACACTCACGACTAGTTACAAATGGGTAAAACCCTGAATTTATGCCTAAACTATATCCTTGGGCACCCTCGATCAAAATTGATTCTGATCGATTGAATTTTGATATGTACTCGGATTGGTTAACAACCTTGAAAATATCTGGGAGATCACTACGATCGTTGAAGGACTCCAACATGCGCATTTGTGCGTTGCTTCCGAGAACAGCTGTGCTCCCTACCTGTCGCGCGATTTTATCCGACAAAGCTGCTCCGACCCCCTTCGACGTGCTGCCGATCCCCAGCATGGTCTCGGACTCTTTTTCGCGATGCTTTGATTCTATAACGGCCGCGTGTTCATGGATGAAAATACCTTCGAATTGGTGTTCAATGCTCTCGAAAATATCCGCGCATTCTTCCACCTCACGAATTAAATTGTTGATATTAATTAAAGAGCCCGGGCCGATCATGATGCGTTTTAGTCCGGGACTGACTACGCCGTTGGCCAGCATAGTATGCACGAATTTTCGGCCTTCGCCGTTGATGTAGGTGTGGCCAGCATTAGCCGCCCATGCTGTTACTACCGTGTCGGGTTTATCACGCTCGGCAATGTATCCTGCTAACAAGCCTTTTCCCGTTGAGCCGAATTGCGCGTCGCATATTAGTGTTGCTTTAGTCATTGTAGTATCCTCGGTGGTATGCTCTTCTTAAATATTTATCAAATTTCTTATGAAACACGACTTTAGGGTTACCGTGTATACGATCTTTGCATCCGCGGTCGTAGAACGATCGTTCACGTTGTGCTGGTTTGCTCATTTTGTCTCCTATATTTTACACTATTTACTATAGTATTAATTTTAACACGCAATTTCGTGTTATTCAATGTGAATTTGCTTAGTTGTTCATCAATTCTAATTCGCGCATCGCTGCCTTTAAATCCTCTATATCACTCCAAATAGATGTGTTCACAACTGGTTTGAGAGCGACCAAAAAATCATGACCGGGAGTTACATGGTCAAAGAATTCGGCTACGGCTGATTCAAACCTAGATATCTCAGCGCAGAGATCAGATATGTACTCCTGCTTTCTCTCTGAATCAGCTGTTATTGATGCATTGGGCTCATCTAATATCGTCCGTAATTGATTAGATTCCAACGCTGACAAATCTAATATATCGATAACTTCGTTTACGATCTGCTCTCTCGACTGATTTCCTATTAATATTTTCATGTGTATTTACTCGCGATTGTGGCGTCCCACCAATTATCGGCGGTTTCGGAAAAATCAATCCTGATCGGTACTTTGCAATGTGGGTTGTTTTCGATTACGTGCTTTATATCGTGCAACAGATGAACATCGTCCGGGTGTAAAGACATAGAATACTCATCATGGATGTTGAGCAATAAATTGCTTTGTGTACCAGATAAGATTTCGGATATGGCGATAATGTTCATCTTATTGGCTTCGGCACTGGTACCCTGATATAATAGCCCCGCCGCCTTTCTGGCCATCCACGATTGCGGGAACCTCAAATGACGCCCCTTTATAGTTTTAACGAAACCGCGTTTAACGGCAACATTCTTGGCATCCTTGGTCATCTGTCTGATACCCGGTACTAGCCGATGGTATTCATCAATGATGGCTTGACCTTCGGGTCCTGCTTTATAGTAATGATGCTCTTTGCCATCGCCGCCCTTAAATACTTCAGTAGTGGAGGGATAACCCATGTTACGGCACAACGTGCCCTCGCCCATGTTAAAAATCATACCAAGATTCAATTGTTTGGCGTTGACTAGTCCAGTCACCTCATCACGATTTCGCGGTACACCCATGACCTCGGATACTAACGTGTGGAAATCGGTGTCCGGGTTTTTGGCATACATATCCATGATCTGTTTGTTCTGAATATAGTGCACAAACCAGCGGAATTCATGTTGATCCAAGTCGCCGTAGGACCAGCCTTGGCCCTCGTCCGGCAGGAACATTGGACGTACCATTGCGGCGATCTCCCGGTCTCGGTTAGGTATTTGTTGCAGCGCAGGTTGAGTGTATGACATTCGCCCAGTACCCGTGCCACCTTCCTCGCCTTTCACTTGATTAATGTTGGGGTGCACGCGCCCATTATGTGATTTCTCGATTACGTGCTTATCTAAAAAAGTCCCTGACGCCTTCATGAATTTTCGACATTTCAATATTTCAGCCGCGACCGGATCAGTCATAGCTTGCAATTGTTCAGCGCCTATTGACGGTTTACCACCCTCGGTTTCAGGCAGTACAGTGCCGTCGCGGGCAACCCATGCCCCCGTCTTGCTATTTTTCTTGGGTTGGAACAGTTGGTGAATACTGCCACTCGGGTTGGGATTCACCTCAAAACCTGCGTCCGCGGAAACTTTCTTCTGTATCTGTTCAGCACGTTTTTTCAATAGGTTGCTGGTGCGTTCAGCCAACTCAGTATCGACACGAACTCCGCGCCGCTCCATATCAAATATGTGTGGGAACAGTTGGCGTTCGAACTGGGTCACCTGTTCAAGCTTCTGAATTTCTATTGATTTTTCCTGCCACTCCCACAGACGCCACGCCAACTCAGTATCTCGCATAGCATATTTACCCACCAATTCGGCCGGGGCGCGGTGTAAGTTGCCTATTTGGGCATTACGTGTGGCGTGGCCGCCGAACATTTCGGCCAATTCCTCGTAGATATCTAATTTCTCGGCCTTCAGGTATTTGGTAGCTAGAGCATCAAGAGAATAGGAAAATAAGTGTTCATCTATTAAATTAGCACGGATCATTGTGCAATCAGCACGCGCTGGGTCAAAAGTAACACCCTTATTCCACAACATATGCATATCAAATTTTATGTTGTGATTAACAATGAGGGGTAGAGCTCTGATACTGTCGCGTAGCCATTCCAAACATTCTGGGGTGTCCCGGGTGTCCCAGTAATATGATCGATCGCATGTTGTTATAGCAATACCAAAGATTTCATCTTCGTGCCAACTCAAGCCCGTGGTCTCAACGTCAATCGCTATCTTTTTTAGACCCGTTAAATCAGGAAACATTTTGGCCTCCGACAATTTTACTATTGGTTAGACGTTTATAGTCTTCGTGATTCATTATCACCATTCTTTCACAATCCTCTTCCTTGACGAAATTGGTGGTGCCGTCCTGAGTCACAACCCAATAGCAACACATGACTGAATCGTACGTATCGAATGCGATAGTTAGACCGATATATGGGGCATACCACATCATTTTGTCACCACACTTTTTGATCTTGAGCCAGTTGGTTTTGATACTGCTCATAGTAGAAACTCTACTGGGTTTTCCCCCATGACAATGTGTAGATTGTGCTTGGCACGGGTAACACCCACATAAAAAACGCGTCTCTCGTTGTCGGCGTCTTGGCTGTAGCCCTCGGCAGTGAGAGCACCCATGCCATTGATTAAAACGACGTTATCTGCCTCTCGACCCTTGGACCCGTGTATGGTGCTTAAGTGAAATTGGGTCGAATTGAACAGGTTTAGGATGGTATCGTCGTGTTGTGTCTCCATAGCCTCAAAGTACATCTGATATTTGAACCAATGTTGGTTTATTGCATCACGCCAGTTAAGCTTGGCCGCTTGGCCTTCTTTCATCAAGCCAGCCGCACGTTTCGTGATCAACTTCTCCAGTGCTACCTTGGCCGAGCCCGCTATGTTCTGTCCGATACTTAATCGTTGCCAATTCAATACCGCATTGGCGTATCGATTCTGCAATGGTCCGGGTTTACCGTTGTCAACGTGAAAAGGTAAACACTGCTGCATCAAATAGTCTTCAATATCATCACGTAATGAGTGGTTGCGGTAAATCAACAAGACTTCCTCATTCATGAAATCTAGTTGATTAGGTACGGTATGCATGCCGCCATGACGGGTGACAGTACCTTCGCGCTCTTGTGGTTGATAAACCTTTTCTACACGATCTTGGACTGGTGTGATAATAGCTTCGGCCAGCACGTGCACCGCTCTAGGCACACGATATGATTGGTCCAGAATTACTTGCTTGGAGTCGGTGCGATCCACGAATTTAGACATGCCTTGTGGGTCTGCGCCGCCCCAAGCGAAGATCGATTGATCGTCATCACCCGCTTGATAGATTAATTGTACCGACTGACCCCAGTAATCGATTAC
>Ga0206123_10001195_pt1 | contig 24877 bp, 20 predicted proteins | sample Helgoland_Spring_2_FD_160086 | JGI IMG/M metagenome (GOLD analysis project Ga0206123, IMG submission 160086) | Pelagic subsurface seawater microbial communities from Kabeltonne, Helgoland, North Sea - Helgoland_Spring_Bloom_20160316_1 | ecosystem: Environmental > Aquatic > Marine > Epipelagic ...
GAATATATTCAATAATGAAAAAAAGGAACCTTTTAGATGATTTTTTTAAAAGATTCAATTATGAAGATTATGGTGGAACTCCAATTTTAGGATTAAATAAAACAGTTATAATCGGACACGGGATATCAAATGAAAATGCAATTAAAAATATGATACTTCTCACAAAAAATGTAGTGAAAGCAGATTTAGTAAGTAAAATTAAAAATAATCTTAATTAATGAAAAAAATTACGGCAGCAATTACTGGAATACATGCATATGTTCCTGATTATATTTTAACTAATAAAGAGCTTGAAAAAATAGTTGATACTAACGATGAATGGATTACTTCAAGAACAGGAATCAAAGAACGTAGAATTCTTAAGGGAGAAGGTAAAGGGGCTTCTGTTTTAGGAGTTAATGCTGTTAATGGTCTGTTAAACAAAACTAATATTAATGCAGTTGATATTGATTTAATTATTTGTGCTACTGCGACCCCAGATATGCTTTTTCCTTCAACCGCATGTATTATTGCGGATAATGTTGGTGCATCAAATGCATTTGCTTACGATTTAATGGCTGCTTGTTCAGGATTTCTATTTGCTTTATCAACAGCATCAAAATTTATTGAAACAGGAACGTATAAAAAAATAATTGTAGTTGGAGCAGATAAAATGTCATCAATTGTAGACTATACGGACAGAGCAACGTGTATAATTTTTGGAGATGGCGCCGGTGCTGTAATGCTCGAGCCCTCAAAAGAAGGTAATGGAATTCAAGATTCAATCTTAAAAAGTGATGGCTCTGGAAGTGAATTTTTACATATGAAAGCTGGTGGATCTGCATTGCCTGCAAGTCATGAAACTATTGAAGCCAGAAAACATTTTGTTTTTCAAGAAGGACAATCAGTTTTTAAGGCTGCCGTAACTTCTATGGCAGATGTTTCAGAAGAAATTATGAAGCGAAATAATTTAACTTCAAAAGATGTAGCATGGTTAGTCCCTCATCAAGCAAATCAAAGAATTATTGATGCAACAGCAAGAAGAATGGGAGTGGGAAATGAAAAAGTTATGCTTAATATTGAAAGATATGGGAATACAACAAATGGGACAATTCCTCTATGTCTTTGGGAGTGGGAGAATAAATTAAAAAAAGGGGATAATTTGATTCTTGCAGCATTTGGCGGAGGGTTCACTTGGGGATCAATATATTTGAAATGGGCCTATGATTCAAATAAATAATTACTTTTGTACTTAAAATTAATAATAAACTATAGACAATGAATCTGAAAGACATTCAAGAATTGATAAAATTCGTTGCTAAATCAGGTGCAACTGACGTTAATTTAGAAATAGATAATATCAAAATATCTATTAAGTCTCCTCCTAAAAAAAGAAGAGGTGAAGATGAGGAATTAAAAACCGTAATTCATGAAGTTCCAGCGCAACTAATTGCTACACAACCACCTGTTGTTCAAGCTAACCCTGTTGCAAAAGAATCAACAGAAAAAGAATCAACAGAAAAAGAATCAACAGAAAAAGAATCAAATTTTATTACTGTAAAAGCATCAATGATTGGAACATTTTATAGATCATCATCTCCGGAAAACTCACCTTTTGTAAATGTTGGAGACACAATAAAAGCAGGCGATACAATTTGTATAATAGAAGCTATGAAACTATTTAATGAAATTGAATCTGAAATCTCTGGTAAAATAATCAAGGTGCTTGTTGATGATACTACTCCAATTGAATTTGATCAACCACTTTTTTTAGTAGATCCTTCTTAAAAAAATATATTAAGAGACATGTTTAATAAAATTTTAATTGCCAATAGAGGCGAAATTGCATTACGAATAATTAGGACTTGCAAAGAAATGGGTATTAAAACTGTTGCTGTTTACTCAAAAGCAGACGCTTCAAGCTTACATGTGAGGTTTGCAGATGAAGCGGTTTGTATTGGTCCATCTGCAAGTTCAGAATCTTATTTAAAAATTGCTAATATTATAGCGGCTGCAGAAATAACAAATGCTGATGCAATTCACCCAGGCTATGGTTTTTTAGCAGAAAACTCAAACTTTTCTAAAATATGTACTGAAAATAATATAAAATTTATTGGCGCATCACCAGAAATGATTGATGGCATGGGGGACAAAGCCGCTGCAAAGGAAACTATGAAAAAAGCTGGAGTTCCCACAATTCCTGGCTCTGATGGATTAATAAAAGATTTTAAAGAATGTAAAAAATTAGCATCAGATGTTGTTGGGTATCCAGTTATGCTTAAAGCTACTGCAGGAGGAGGAGGTAAAGGCATGAGACTTGTATGGGATGAATCAACTCTTAAAGAATCTTGGGATAGCGCTAGAAAGGAAGCTAAAGCAGCATTTGGTAATGACGGTATGTATATGGAAAAATTCATTGAAAACCCTCGACATATTGAAATTCAAATTATTGGGGATCTATTAGGTAAAGCTGCACATCTTTCGGAAAGAGATTGTTCAATTCAAAGAAGACACCAAAAACTAGTTGAGGAGACGCCCTCTCCATTTATGACGAAAAAATTAAGAAATGACATGGGGATTGCTGCTATCAAAGCTGCTGAATCAGTGAAATATGAAGGTGTAGGAACTGTTGAGTTTTTAGTTGATAAACACAGAAACTTCTATTTTATGGAAATGAATACAAGAATTCAAGTTGAACATCCAATCACTGAAGAAGTAGTTGACTTTGACTTAATTAGGGAGCAAATTAAAGTTGCATACGGTATAAAAATTTCAGGTAAAAATTATGACCCGCAACTTCACGCAATTGAATGTAGAATTAATGCTGAAGATCCAGTAAATGACTTTAGACCATCTCCTGGAATGATTACAAATTTTCATGCTCCTGGAGGACATGGTGTTAGAGTAGATACACATGCTTATGCAAATTACATGATACCACCATTTTACGACTCAATGATTGCTAAAATCATTACAGTTGCACAAACTAGAGAAGAAGCAATTGCAAAGATGGAAAGAGCACTAGACGAATTTATTATTGAAGGTATAAATACTACAATTCCATTTCATCAAAAACTTATGAAAGATCCAAAATTTCGCAAAGGGGATTATACTACAAAATTCATGGAAACATTTGAGATGTAACTAACTACAAAATAAATATAAGCTTTTAATTTAAAATAATCTTGACCTATTTAAATACTGAAAAGATATTGAAAGATTGTTTCAAAACTGAATTTTAAAGATTAGAAAAGAGACGTTAAATAATACGGGGAATTTTATTCAAAATTTATTATTTTGGCTATGTCGGATATAACAAAGTAAAATTTAATGTCAAATAGAAGAAAGTTTATAAAAGGTGGTATCTTAGGTGCAATTGGTACTGCTATTTTCCCAAGAATTATTTCTGCAAAAAAAGGAATACAAAATTCAAACTCTAAATCAGGCTTTCCAATAGTTATATCAACATGGGAACATGGAATAGCAGCTAATAAGGCTGCTATGAAAATTTTAGTTGATGGCGGAAGAGCTATTGATGCTGTTGAGTCAGGTGTTAGAGTTTCAGAAGCTGATCCAGAAATAATGTCTGTAGGATTTGGTGGTCTACCTGATAGAGAAGGAAAAGTAACTTTAGACGCCTGTATTATGGATGAAACAGGAAACTGTGGCGCCGTAAGTTTCCTTCAGCATATAAAACATCCAATTTCTGTTGCTAGGAAAATAATGGATGAAACTCCTCATGTCATGCTATCAGGCATAGGTGCTTTACAATTTGCACTAGAGATGGGATTTAAAAAAGAAAATTTATTAACAAGTAAAGCAAAGAAAAAATGGCAAGATTGGTTAAAAGAATCAGAATATAAACCAATAATTAATGTTGAAAATCATGATACAATTGGGCTATTAGCATTAGATAAAAAAGGAAATATTTCAGGTGCATGCACTACTTCTGGACTTTCTTGGAAAATGCATGGAAGAGTTGGTGATTCACCAATAATTGGAGCTGGAATGTATGTTGATAATGAAGTAGGCGGTTGTTGTGCAACTGGTCTTGGAGAGGCTGTAATGAAGACTTTAGGTTCATTTTTAATTGTTGAGTTAATGAGACAAGGAGCAACTCCCCAGGAGGCATGTGTAGAGGCAATTGGACGTATTATTAAGAATCAAAATTATAAGAATATGCAAATTGGATATATAGCAATAAATAAAAAAGGAGACCACGGATCCTTTGCTGTACATAATGGATTTAATTACGCATTACATCAAGGTGGTAAAAATCAAATGATTGACTCACCATCATTTGTAAAAAAATAAAATATTTATAAATGCTATATCTATTAAAGTTAAATTATTTCTAAAATCAAATCCCAAATAGAAAATAATTCAATTTAATACGATTGCTAAAATTTTGTAGATAAATGAAATTAAAGCGTATAAAAATTAAATGAAAAAAATTTTAACCTTTACTATACTAATTTTCTTGTCTTGTCAAAAAAAAGAAAAAACTGTAACTCAATATGTTAATCCTTTTATTGGGACTGGTGGACATGGGCATACATTTCCTGGTGCCACTTCTCCATTTGGAATGGTTCAGCTAAGTCCAGATAGTCGTTTAAATGGATGGGATGGATGTGGAGGCTATCATTATTCTGATTCTATTATTTATGGATTTTCTCACACACACCTTAGTGGAACAGGAGTCTCTGACTATGGTGATGTATTAATTATGCCAACTACTGGAGAATTAAGATTAAATAATGGTTCTGATGGTAGAGCTGGCTATAGATCAAGTTTTTTACATAAAGATGAAATTGCTGAAGCTGGTTTTTATAAAGTTTTTTTAGAGGACTATGGTATTAAAGCTGAACTTACAGCAACTCAAAGAGTTGGATTTCATAAATATTCTTTTCCAAAAAATGAAGTAGCTCAAATTATAATTGACTTAGAGCATAGGGATAAGTTAATAGAATATAAGTTAGAAATAATTGACAGTACTACAATCAAAGGGATTAGATACTCAGATAATTGGGCGAAAAATCAAAAAGTTCATTTTTATATAAAATTCTCTAGCTTTTTTAATGTAGCCAATTTTAACACTAAAAAATCTGTTGTAGGATTATCATTTGGTGAATCAAAAAAGCCAATTTTAGTTAAAATTGGAATTTCAGCTGTTAGTGAAGAAGGTGCAAAGGCTAACTTAGAAGCTGAAATACCACATTGGAATTTTGAGAAAACAAAAAAAGAAACACAAGATCTTTGGGAGAAAGAGCTTAGCAAAATTTTAATTGAAAGTAAATCAGAAAAGCAAAAAGAAATTTTCTATACTGCCCTTTATCATTCATTTATAGCTCCCAATATCTATACAGATATAGATGGAAAATATAACGGAACAGATTTTAAAAAACATTACACTAACGATAACCATTATACAATATTTTCACTGTGGGATACATTTAGGGCAACTCATCCATTATTTACATTAATTCAACAAGAAAAAACAAATGAATTTATTAGAACTTTTCTAAGGCAATATAAGCAAGGAGGTAAGTTGCCAATATGGGAATTAGCTGCTAATTACACGGGTTGTATGATTGGATATCATGCAATTCCAGTAATAGTTGATGCATATGTAAAAGGGCTTAGAGAATTTGATGTTGATTTAGCATTAAAAGCAATGATAAATTCTGCTAATAAAGATCATTTAGGATTAAATTGGTATAAAAAAAATGGATTTATTGCCGCTTCTGATGAACCTGAATCAGTTTCTAAAAATTTAGAATATTCATATGATGATTGGTGTATAGCGGTGTTTGCAGATTCATTAAAAGAAGATGAAATTGCTAAAGTATTTTACGAACGTGGCCAGTACTATAAAAACTTATTTGATCCTAAAACAGGTTTTTTTAGAGCAAAAAAAAGTCATTCTTGGTTTGCTCCATTTAAACCAGAAGAAGTTAATTTCAACTATACTGAAGCTAACGCATGGCAATATTCACTTTTTGCACCACAAGACATAAAAGGTCATATAGAAATAATGGGAGGTGCTAAAAAATATGAAAAGCATTTGGATGACATGTTTAATGCATCCTCAATAACTTCTGGAAGAGAACAACCAGATGTAACTGGCTTAATTGGGCAATATGCACATGGAAATGAGCCAAGTCATCATATGGGATATCTTTATAATTATGTAGGAGCTCCACATAAAACTCAAAAAATAGTACACGAAATTATGACTTCACAATATAGTGAATTTCCTGATGGTTTATCTGGCAATGAAGATTGTGGACAAATGTCAGCTTGGTATGTTTTAAGTGCCATGGGATTTTACTCCGTTACTCCAGGGCTTGATTATTATACTATAGGAACACCATTATTTAAAAAAGTTACACTGAACCTAGAAAATAATAATAAATTTATAATAATAGCTGACAAGGTATCTGATAAAAATATTTATATCCAATCAGTGACTTTAAATGGAAAAAAATTTAATCAGTCCTTTATTAAACATAAAGCAATTATGGGAGGAGGAAAGTTAATATTTAAAATGGGAAGTGTGCCATCAAAATGGGCTTCAGAAAGCATCCCTTTATCACAAATAAATAATAATAAGATTGTAGGCGTACCATATTTTGAAGCTCAAAGTCAGACGTTTTCAGATACACTGATAATCAGATTAGGTTCTGTTGATAATGGAGAAATATATTACAGCATAAATGATTCACATGAACTTCTTTATTGTGATTCAATTATTATTAAAGAAGATTCAGAAATAAAGTGTCGAGTATTAAGTAATGGGAAATGGAGTAAAAAAATCAAAGCTAATTATTATAAAATAGATAATTATAAATCAATTAATATAGAAAGTAAATATGCAAATCAGTATGCTGCAGCTGGAGATAAAACTATGATTGATAATTTAAGAGGTGGAACAAATTATCGAACAGGTAACTGGCAAGGATTCAGAGAAAACCTAATTGCAACAATTGATCTTGGCAAAAGCAAGAAAATAAACAGCATTACTCTTGGATGTATGCAAGATATTAAATCATGGATTTTCTTCCCAAAAAATGTTGAATTCTTAATATCAAATAATAATATTGATTTCAAATCAATTGGAAAGCTAAATACAGATTATACTAATATCGAAGAGGGTGCATTTGTAAATGACTATACAATAGTATCAGAAGATTCTAAAGCAAGATATATAAAAGTTAAAGCAAAAAACTACGGAATATTACCTAAATGGCATTTAGGTGCTGGTGGTAAATCTTGGCTTTTTGTTGATGAAATTATTGTTAAATAAGATCTGTATTATTGTACAATAATATGTTTAACTAAATTTCCTTTATTAGTTAAAATCTTTAAAAAATAACTACCAGAACTTGCAATTTCAATAATGTTTTTACTCTCATTCTGAATTAACTTACCATTAACATTATACAGATTTAATTGTATGATTTCAATATCTGAGGAGACTGTTATACGTCCACTCGTTGGATTTGGGAATACTTCAACGTTAACGTCAATCAGATTATTAATTTCATTAGTATTAGCAAGTTCTCCCCATCTTTTTTCAAATTCCTGTAAATAGATGTTTGCTATAGTAGCATTATGAATTATTAAGGTATTCTCATCAGAATTGTTTTCAGCATTACTACTCCAATTGTGAGATCCAGTTAATACAATTGGGTCTGCAGCAATAACATTAGCATCTGCTATGGCATATTTATGATGAAAGGAATTAGAAACTCCCATATGAGATCTCATATTCACTCCATTTGTTAGAAGATTAGCAAACTCACTTCCAGTAGAGTTTTCATCTTCAATAATCCCTCTAATATTTACACCAAATTCTGCATTCTTTGTTATTATAGATTGAGCTAAGTCATCTCTAGTAAAACTTAGAAGTCCAATTTCAAAAGTATAATCAATACTTTCAATAACCTTGTTAATTTTTGAAGTTGTTTGATCAGATGGTGAAAAATATACTTCAATTTCAGAACCATCAACAATAAATTTATGTGGAGTATTGTCTATCTTGTTTGCACCAAATGTTCCTGTCCACATTTCTTCAAATTCTAAAGTGTAAGCTCTTGCTATAGCTTCATCTTGAATAAAAATTAAATTATTATAATCACTAAACAAATTAGATGGATTAGTCCAATTAGTTGATCCAGTCATAATCCACGAATTGTTAGTTGAGCTAGCATCAATTACAAGAAACTTATTATGCATAATCCCCGCTAGTGAAGGATCTCTATATAGTATCTGAATATTTGGGTTTAAAGAAGATAACATGGAGTTCACTACGTCATCGTCAGCAATATAACGTACTGTAACTCCTCTATCATACGCATCATTAATTGCAGTAGCAATTGTAGCATCTGATGCATTGTAAACACATATATCTAATGTATTTTGTGCCAATCCCATATAAGCAGCAATGGTATCATTAAAATAGGTTGTAATATTTTGGGCATCTACTCCGGTTGAAAAGGAGTTGTCAACTGAGTGATTAAAATAAGGCCTAATAGCTCCTGTTGAATTGGAAGCAGTTGAGTATAATCCAGTAGAGGCAAATGCTGTATCACTTCCATTAATTGAATAACACTCAACATAATAGAAAGTGGCAGGAGAAAGTCCTGTTAGATTTAATGTATGTGTTAAAGTATTTCCCCCATTATTTAATACGGTCCCAAGAGAATTTGATAAGCCATAATTACAGTTAGTTGAAGAGGAATCAGAGACTGTCCAACTTAAATCAAAAGAATTTGTGGTTATATTTGATTGAGTAACTGAAGATGTAATAATCAGTGCCCCTGTTTGTATAATATCTGAACTATCTCTAGGTAAGATTTGATAACCATCATTTGCTGGTGTATTAAAGGTATATTGTGAAGAAATACCAATAAGGGTAACTGCCCCCATTGGTATCATTGAATTCTCAAGAGCATGTCCAGCCTTGATATAAATTTTACCAGTTTCACCATTTGAATCAAAATCATGAGTCCCAGATGTAAACATAGATCCCCCATTATTAAAAATGACATTGTCAATCTGAATTAGTTCGGACTCTGTTGTCTCCCCAATTTGTAAAGGAGTAATTAAGAGTGGAGTAACTGAATTTGCTGATGAATTAACTACTGATGAATTAACAGGTTGCATTTCCATAAGACCATTATAATCAACTAACTCCCCTGTTACAGTAACTTCATCACCTCTAACTAAAGAAGCTAAAACTGTAGGATCGTATAATGCTATTCCTGCTGTAGAATCTTCAATATAACGAATAGGACCGAGTTCATCACCATTTGTTACTACACCAGTAATAGTAACAGTTGATCCAACGCCAAGAACCCTAGCGGCAGCAATGTTAGCTTGTGCAAATACATTAATGTTGATGCAGATTGCAAAAATAAGAATTATTGATTTTTTCATAGTTATACTATTTTATAGTTGGATTTATATTTATTAAAAAGTAAATTTAGCTGACAAATTTATTCGTCTTCCAAGTCCAAAAAAAACTCCAGCTGATTTGGCGTCAAAATCTTGATAGCTGGCATTATAAGGATCATTATTTTGAGCATCTGAAATATAAACCTCATCAAACAGGTTTAGAATACTTAATTTAATATCCATTTTGGTTTTTTGTGAAATCTTAAATTTATATCCGGCATGTAAATCAAATAAATTATATGAAGGAATTTTCCAACTTTCTCTTCCTGCATTTTCACCATTTAATGACAAAGGATCAAAATCTGCATAATAATCATCAAAATATGTTGATCTAAATTTTACATACGAATTATATGAAGGTTCATATCTTACGCTGAAACCAAACTGTGTTTGTGCAGCATCACCAACGTGGACACCATCAGCATCAAAACTTGCAATGATTTCATTACCAAAATCATCTGTGATTGGATTATTATTATCATCTAAAAATCGTACTGTATCAGAAGACATCCACTTCCAATTTCCTAGTGAAACAAGTCCTTCAACTCCCAGATTAGAAAGAATCTTATATGAAAAATCCATCTCGATTCCCTTATGCAAAGCATCCATTCCATTAATATTTGCTCGGTATGATACATCGTCTAACAAAACAGTAACTCCCCCATTTGAAGGTTTATTTTGCCATAATGTATAATATCCATTTAAGTTAGCTGAAAATTTAGATGATCTATATGAATAACCCCCTTCTAAAGCTTGAACAATCTCATTTTTAATATCTCTAAATAAGCTATTATCGTAATAATAAACATTATTAAATCTTGGGGCTTTTGAGATATACCCTAAGTTAACAAAGACATTATTATATTCATCTAAATTAAAATTTGCTCCAGATTTTATAGTGAATCCCCTTATCCACTTCCAATTAGTCTCTGCTAATTTAGCTTCTGGAGAATTCATTGTATATGCTGCTCCGTTATGATAAACAGTATCAATTACCATAGTTTTATTTGCTCCAATTAAGTTGCCATTTTCATCGAACTCTAACTCAGTAGCAACTGATGTCCCTAGTGCCTCAAAATAAGTAGTATCACCTAAAACTAAATCTTTTTTACGGAAATAATCAATTCTTTTATAAGCTGAATTTGAAGCTGATATATTAAAAAAAGTACTTAGCATTCCATTACTATATTCCATCTGAGAGAAAACACCGCTCCACTTAACAATTCCATCATTATTATACCCTACCTTATCTCCAACTCTTTTGACCTCAGAACTTTGTAATCCATTTGAGGCATCAATAGCATAATCTGCTCCTAGCAAATCATATACTTCCCTGTAGTGTTCCCCTTTATAATATCGCATATCTAAACCAGAAGATAAAGATGTGTTGTCCGTAAGTTGATAATTTAAAGTAGATAGACCTCCATACCAATAATGGTTATTAATTGAACTTCTTAAATACGTTCCTGCTTTATTTTCTGTAGCAGAATACAAGGCATCAATATTATTTGAATTTGAGTTGTATGCCTCTTGAAGATTATACTGTCCAATTGCATCGTAATTATTTGTATTACTACTTAATCCTGTACCTCCACCATTACCAATTGAAGCATATAATATATTTGATATGTAAAATTTATCACTAACAGTCCAAAAATCTCTTAAAGAAAATTGAGGTTTATGATAATAATTCTGTTTGGTATTTAATGTCTCTCTATTATGCAGAGTATCACCATTTGAATCAATTATCCATCTGTCTAAAAATCCCCAATGTTTATTGTAATTAATACCTTTATTTACTATGCGACCAGATAAATCTGAAGTATCTCCAAGAGAACGTGCAAATGTAGTATCATAAGTGGCTATATCGCTTTTATAAGATCTCTGACCATGTTTTTGGGGAGCTCCCATTGCAGAAAAACTTAATATATGATTTCCTATTTCTTTTTGAACTTTTGCATAATAAAAAAATCCTTCACTCCAAGTCTCATCGACAAAACCATTTCCTTTTTTATATGAACCTGCTAAAGTAAATCCCCAGCCATTATCCATTCTACCAGAATTATAACCCACTGATGTTCTAAGTTTTCCAAAACTACCAATAGACTGTTTAACAACGCCCCCAGCTTTATTACCAGTACCTTTTGTAAGGATATTCATTGTTCCTCCACCGGATGGAATTGCAATTTTAGAGGCGCCTAAACCTCTTTGGATCTGTATATTTGATGTTACAGCATCTAAACCAAACCAATTAGACCAATACACCCAACCATTTTCCATATCATTTACAGGAATTCCATCAATCATTACTGCCACATTTCTTTGGTTAAAACCTCTAATTGTAATTCTTGCATCTCCATCTCCTCCTCCACTTTGTGTTGCATAAACACCGGGAGTTGAATTTAGTACCATTGGAATATCTTGTGAAGCTAATTCTTCATTAATCTGCTTCATTGGTATAGTAGAAAACGCTACAGGAGTCTCTCGATCTCTAGCAACATCGGCAACAACTTGAACTTCATTTAATAATACAGTTTTGAGCTTGAAATTTAGAATCAGTGATTTACTACCAACTGTAATAATTTTATTAATCTCTTTATAACCAACATATGACACCTTAATACTTCTTTCTCCAGAAGGTATTGAAATGGAGAAGTTGCCATCAAAATCTGTTGCTGTTCCTTGCCCCTTTCCGTACATGATAGTTGCACCAATAAGTGCTTCTCCGGTGCTTGCATCAATGACTTTTCCACTTATGTTGGTTTGAGCTATAACGCTAAAAGTAAGACAGTTTAAAAAAATTAAAAAAAATATATTTTTCATATTAATGAGTAAAAAAATGCTGATGAAAACATCAGCATTTTTAATTTAAAGTTAAAATTATTAATTTATTATTAATTTATTTTCTTTTATAACTCCATTCTCAAAACTTATATTAACTATATAAGATCCCTTGGATAAATTAGTTGTATTTATCAATTTTTCATATACCACAGTTTCACCCAACATATTAGTAACTTTTATTAATTCAACAGCGTTCTTTGAATTAATTGCTACTGAATTTCCTTTATTAGTAGGATTGGGATACATTACGTATGACACATCATTTATATCATTTATTGAAGTGGATCCTGAGCAATCACAAACATGTGATCCTAAATTAGAGTAAGTTGCATCAGGTAGAGAATCATACTCAAGAGTTGGATTGAAAAGAATAGGGATTTGTGTTAATCCCTCCTTTACAGTAGATTTTCTTATTAATGTCTGTCTTTTAGTCCACCAAGTTCCTCCATTAGCATCTGTATATCCAGCAGTTACATCATCAGTCCATGCGCTACCAGGATCTTCACCAACCTTACCAAAAATATCAACTGTATTGCCTTGATACTCTAATGTCATTGCATCATCTCCATTAAAATAAAATGTATTATTATCATCATAATTACCAGAACAATGATCATCTAACACTGCATAAAAATCTGGATCTACAGGAACAGACCAGTATGTGCCTAAATCGACAGAATCAAGTTGTCCATTTCCAACAACAATTACATCTCCTGCCGCAATTGAGCCAGTCAAAGGCCATACTTCAGGACCAGAGCTGTTTCCATTTGAATATCTATTAATACTATAACCAGCTAAATCAATTGTTGCATTTGTAGGGTTGTATACCTCAATTCCGTTATTATTTGCTGGACCTTCAACATATTCAGAAATAAATAAATCTGAACATACTTGAGCGTTTAATGTTGCTGATATAATAACAGCAATTGGTAGTAAAAAGTTTTTCATATGTATTATTTTATGTGGTGCAATTTACAAAACTATCATCGAAAACATATGAAAAATAGATAAAAAAATATAAGTTTGGACTAAATTATTAATTGCCATGACAAAAGAAATTCTTAGCTACAAACAATACAAAAAAGAATACGAAGAGAGTGTAAAAAATCCTAAATCATTTTGGGAAGAGAAGGCTGACAATTTCAAATGGCAAAGAAAATGGGATAGTGTTTTAGATTGGGATTTTTTAAAAGCAGAAATTAGCTGGTTTAAAGGGGGAAGACTTAACATTACTGAAAATTGTTTAGACAGACATCTTCAGAAGTACGGAGAAAAAACTGCAATAAAATGGATTGCTAATGATCCAAATGAAGATAGTAAATGTTTTTCTTACAGAGAATTACACACTGAAGTATGTAGATTTTCAAATGTTTTAAAAAAAAATGGCGCTAACAAGGGAGATAGAATTTGTCTTTATATGCCAATGGTTCCAGAATTAGCGATTGCTGTTTTGGCTTGTGCAAGAATTGGAGCAATTCATTCTGTAGTTTTTGCTGGATTTTCTGCTAAATCATTAGCTGATAGAATTAATGATGCTAAATGCAAACTATTAATTACAGCAGATGGTGGATTTAGAGGTGAAAAAATTATAGAATTAAAAAAAATTGCCGATAGTGCAATGGAAGAAGCTCCTTCTATTGAAAAATGCATTGTTCTTCAAAGAACAAAATGTAAGATTGTGATGCAAGAGAAAAGAGATCTTTGGTGGCATTCTGAGATGGAGGTGTCAGAAAGTTTTTGTGACATTGAAGTGATGGATTCAGAAGATCCTCTTTTTATTTTATACACGTCAGGTTCTACTGGTAAACCGAAAGGGATTCAACATTCAACAGCAGGATACATGGTGTATTCTGAATATTCTTTTAGAAATGTTTTTCAATATAAAGAAGGAGATATACATTGGTGTACAGCAGATGTAGGGTGGATAACTGGTCACTCATACATAGTATATGGCCCTCTTCTTTCAGCTGCAACTACAGTAATGTTTGAAGGCATACCCTCTTATCCAGATTATGGTAGATTTTGGGATATTGTTGAAAAAAATAAGATTAATATTTTCTATACAGCTCCCACTGCTATTAGAAGTTTACAAGCTCAAGGTGAAGAGTATACAGCAAAATATAATTTATCATCACTAAGGGTATTGGGAACAGTTGGAGAGCCAATTAACGATGATGCTTGGCAATGGTATAATGAAAAAATTGGAGGGAAAAAATGCCCTATAGTTGACTCATGGTGGCAGACTGAAACTGGAGGAATAATGATATCTAATTTAGCAGGGGTAACACCTAGCAAACCTACATTTGCAACACTTCCTCTTCCGGGTATTCAACCATGCTTATTAGATGTCAATGGGAAAGAGATAGAAGGAAATTCTGTTGAAGGAAATCTGTGTATAAAATTTCCCTGGCCCTCAATTGCACGGACAATTTACGGAGACCATGAAAGATTTAAAGCAACTTATTTTTCTTCTTTTAAGAATAAATATTTCACAGGAGATGGTGCGTTGCGAGATGAAAATGGACTATATAGAATAACTGGTAGAGTAGATGACATCATTATTGTTTCAGGTCATAATTTAGGTACCGCAGAAATTGAAAGTGCCATAGATGAACATTCAAATGTTTGTGAAACTGCAATCGTAGGCTACCCACATCCAATCAAAGGAAATGGTATATATGCATTCGTAATCTGCCATATAGCAGGAGAAGATGAAAATCAGCTTAGAACCGAAATAAATGAAATAATAAGTAAAGAAGTTGGTCCAATAGCAAAAACTGATAAGATTCAATTTGTTAGTGGACTTCCTAAAACAAGATCTGGAAAAATTATGCGCAGAATATTAAGAAAAATTGCATCTGGTGATTTTGAAAATTTAGGAGATACTAGTACATTACTAGATCCTGATATTGTTCTAGAAATCAAAAGAACTGCACAATAAGTAATTTATCAAGTAGTTTATTTATTTTTGCGATATGTCTGACAGTCTAATCATCATACCTACCTTTAATGAAATAGAGAATATTGAAAAAATAATTCGAAAAATATTTTCATTAACAAAACCGTTTCATATACTTATTGTTGAAGATGGATCCCCTGATGGAACCGCTACAGTCGTAAAGAAATTAATTAAAGAATTTCCAACACAATTATATATAGAAGAAAGACAAGAGAAATTAGGTTTAGGAACCGCTTACATACATGGCTTTAAATGGGCATTAAAAAAAGACTATGAATTTATCTTTGAAATGGATGCTGATTTCTCTCACAATCCTGAAGATTTAATTCGACTATATAATGCAAATACTCTTGAAGGTGGAGATTTATCTATCGGCTCAAGATATGTAAATGGCGTTAATATTGTTAATTGGCCAATGTCACGATTATTAATGTCTTTCTTTGCATCCAAATATGTTAAAATAATTACTGGAATGCCAATTCATGACTCAACTGCAGGCTTTAAGTGCTACAGAAGAAAGGTAATAGAAACATTGAAACTAAACGAAATTATATTCGTTGGATATGCATTTCAAATTGAAATGAAATTTAAAGCTTGGAAATATAACTTTAAAATAATCGAAGTTCCTGTAATTTTTACTGATCGTAAAGAAGGTGAATCAAAAATGAGTAGTGGAATATTCAGAGAAGCAATTTTTGGAGTTATCCAAATGAAAATTAAGAGCTTTTTTAAAAGTTGGGAAAAATAAAAATGCTCACATTAATTAAGAACACTACAATTGTAAATGAAGGTAAGATCTTTCGTTCTGATATATTAATTGAGAATGATAAAATTAAAGATATTTCTGAAAAAATTGAATTAAAAGCAGATTATATTATCGATGGAACAGATTTACATCTAATGCCAGGAGTAATTGATGACCAGGTTCATTTTAGAGAGCCCGGGCTTACTCATAAGGCAACAATATATACAGAAAGTAAGGCTGCAGTAGCAGGTGGAATTACCTCATTTATGGAAATGCCAAATACTCAACCTCAAGCGCTTACCCAAGAGTTACTAGAAAAGAAGTATGAATTAGCATCAAATAATTCACTAGCAAATTATTCGTTTTTTATGGGAGCTAGTAATGATAACTTAAAAGAAGTTTTAAAAACTGATCCTAAAAACGTTGCAGCAATAAAAGTATTTATGGGTTCTTCTACTGGTAATATGCTAGTTGATAATAAGGCGGTTTTAGAAGAATTATTTTCAAAATCAAAGATGCTGATTGCTGTCCATTGTGAGGACGAAAAAACAATTGAGAAAAATACTCATTTAGCGAGAAAAAAATATGGGGAAAATGTACCGATTTCAGAACATTCAAATATTCGAAGTGAGGAAGCATGTTTTAAATCAAGCTCATTAGCAGTTAAATTAGCAAAAAAATATAATACTCGATTACATCTTTTTCATATTTCAACTGAAAAAGAAATTGATCTGCTAGAAAATAAAATACCATTAGGAGAAAAAAAAATTACTGCTGAGGTTTGTATTCATCATCTTTGGTTTGATCAAAATGATTATGCAAAAAAGGGGACATTAATTAAATGGAATCCTGCTGTAAAAAAGTCAAGTGATAGAAAAGCACTTTTTCAAGCAATGTTAGATGATAAGCTAGATGTTATTGCTACTGACCATGCTCCACATACTTTAAACGAAAAAAATAATACTTATTTTAAAGCCCCCTCTGGTGGTCCCTTAGTACAACATGCTCTTCCAGTAATGCTAGAGTTTTTTAGTTCCAAAAAAATTAAACTTGAGAAGATAGTAGAAAAGATGTGTCATAATCCTGCTATTTGTTTCAAAATTAAAAATAGAGGCTTTATTCGAAAAGGATATTATGCTGATTTAGTACTTGTTAATTTAAAAAAACCTTGGAAAGTTAAAAAAAGTAATATTCTATATAAATGTGGATGGTCTCCTTTTGAAGGTCAAATATTTAATTCTATCATTACTCACACATTTATTAATGGACATCTAGCCTATAAAAATGGTAAATTTAATGAAGAAAAGAAAGGCATGCGACTTAAATTCAGCAGATAAAAAAAGACAACAATTAAGTTGTCTTTTTAAATTTTTTTAAATTAATTGAATTTATTCATGATTGCTGTCATGAGTTATAAATACATTAGCTACAGATTCTAAATACAGCAAGGCATTGAACCATCTTCCAAAAAAATACATTTTGGATCTCCATCTGTTGCTTTACATCCTAAACAACATGCTTTTTGACACTCGTCATCACATGATGAAACTTCTAGTATTTCAATTTCAGTTGACGTTCCTAATGATTGTGTTGCTTCTTCAGATTTATTTTCACCTCCACCACATGCAGTGAATACAAAAAACAAGGTAGCAACAAATAAATACATTAATTTATTCATCTTAATTTTTTAATAGTTAATAATAATTTAAAAAAATTTTGTATTAACTTAATTTTAATTTAACTTACTCTACAACTTCTTCAGTTGCTTCTTCAGTTGCTTCTTCAGCTACTTCTTCAGCTACTTCTTCAGTTGCTTCTACTTCTACTTCTACTACTTCTTCAACTGCTGGTGCTACCTCTTCAGTTGCTGTTTCACCTCCTCCACATGCAGTGAATACAAAGAACATAGTAGCAACAAATAAATACATTAATTTTTTCATGACCTCAATTTTGTTTGGTTAATAACTGTAGCAAATATACATAAATACTAGTTTAAATTACAATATATTTGTTATATGAAAATATACTTATTAATAATTAGTTGTTTGTTATTGTCATGCTCTGATTCCAATCTTAAAACAAAAGAAAATATACTTGACAAAACATTGTTCGAAAATGTTTTAAAAGAGATTCAATTAGCGGAATCTACATTTAAAATTTCTAAAAAAAAAGATAAAAATACTACTGAAGAATTGCTTGCAAGCACTTATTCAGAAATATATAAAAAAAACAATATCTCTGAATTAGACTTTTTTACATCACTTAATTTTTACAGTGAAAATCCTAAAGAATTAGAAGAAGTTTACTCAAATGTATTAGAATTATTAATCTCAGAAAGACCTATAACTGATCAGAAATAAACCATTTAGCATATTTATCTATAGTTACGTCTATATCAGTAAATCTAAAATTAAGAGCATGTTTAATCTTATCTGCAGAATATGAATTTGAATTCATCGAACTATTTGCAGTTTCTTTAGTTAAAAGTGGTTTTTTACCAGTAATAGAGGATTTAACTGATTCGAACCTCCAAGCAATCTCTTTTAAGAATGATGTCACTCTAATTTTAGCTTTTGGCTTATCAAGTGCTTTAGCAATTCTATCAAAGCAATCACGATATTTTAAATTAGCACCATTTATAATAAATCTCTCATTTTTAACATCCGAAAATAGAAGTTGTATTAATGATTCTGCGACATCTAATACATCAACATAACCAGAACTTCCTGATGTATAAAATTTTAATCCATTATAAATTTTCTGAAAAATCTGTGAACTACCCTTATTCCAATCGCCGGGTCCCAAAATAATAGATGGATTAATAATAACAACATCTAAACCTTCTGCAGATGCTCTCCATACTTCTTGTTCAGAAAAATATTTACTTAATGAATAATTACTTTCATTCTTTGTTGCTATGAAAAAGCATTGCTCATCAACAATTTTATCTGTTGTATTTCGACCAAGTGAGGCAACAGAACTTACATACCCAACTTTTTTAATTCCAAGACTTAATGCAACATTCATCAAATTAGATGTTCCTTCAATATTTACTTTCTTTAAATCTTCAATATCTGAAGAAGAAAAGGATACTATTGCCGCGCAATGAACAAGCAAATCACAACCTTTCATACCGTATTCTAAAGAAGAAATATCATTCAAATCGCCATCAATCCAATTAATTTCTTCAAATAATTTTTCTACATTATAATATTGAAAAATTTTTCTGCAGATTGCTAATGAAGAAGAAGATCTCTTTAAGGCCTTAAAAGATTTTTTTTGTTGAGCTAATTTTAAAATAACATGCGAGCCTACTAATCCTGTTGCTCCTGTAACAAATATCATCTAGCAAAGATAATGGTTTAGAGTTTAGATATTGAATGTTATGCTTTAATTTTAATAATTTATCTATTTTTGATAAAAAATATACATGGATTTTATAAATGAACTAAAATGGAGAGGTATGATTCACGATATTATGCCCGGAACAGAACAGCAGTTTAAAAAAGAAATGACATCTGCTTATATTGGATTTGATCCTACAGCAGATTCATTACATATTGGCAGTTTAGTTCAGATTATGACATTAGTCCATTTACAACGGTGCGGTCACAAACCCATTGCTCTAGTTGGAGGAGCTACAGGTATGGTGGGAGATCCTTCAGGTAAAAGTAAAGAGAGAAACTTATTGGATGAAATTACATTAAATAAAAACCTAGTTGCTGTAGAAAATCAACTTAAAAAATTTCTAGACTTTGAAAATGGAGATAACGCTGCAGTTTTAGTTAACAATTATAATTGGTTTAAAGAAATTTCATTTTTAGAATTTATTCGTAATGCGGGGAAGCATATGTCCATAAATTATATGATGGCAAAAGATTCTGTTAAAAGTAGACTTGAAACTGGCTTAAGTTTTACAGAATTTTCATATCAGATAGTTCAAGCTTATGATTTTTACTGGTTGTGGAAAAATAAAAATTGTAAAGTTCAATTAGGGGGATCAGATCAGTGGGGAAATATCGTTAGTGGAACTGAACTGATAAGAAGAAAAGAAGATGGAAAAGCTTTTGCCGTGACAACACCATTAATTAAAAAAGCTGATGGAGGGAAATTTGGCAAAACTGAAAGTGGTAATGTTTGGCTAGATAAAAAGAAAACATCTGCGTATAAATTTTATCAATTTTGGTTAAACTCAAGTGATGAGGATGCGGTACATTATATAAAAGTATTTACTCTATTATCACAAGAAGAGATTGTTTTACTTATTAAAAAGCATGAACAAGAACCGCAATTAAGGTTACTACAAAAAACAATAGCAAATGAAATCACTACAAGAGTTCATAGCAAAGAAGATTTAGAAATGGCAGTATTAGCATCTAAGATTTTATTTGGGAGTTCAACTTCTGATGACTTAAAAACTTTAGATGAAGAAACTTTCCTTTCTGTTTTTGAAGGAGTACCTCAATTTAAACTATCTAAAGAAGATCTTAATCTAGGGATATTAGATATAATGGCTGAAAAAACTAAAATATTTTCAAGTAAAGGTGAAGCAAGAAGAATGGTGAAATCTAATGCTGTCAGTATTAATAAAGAAAAAATTACAGATGAATTTAGTCTCTCAAAAAATAACTTAATAAGTAATAAGTATGTTCTTATTCAAAAAGGAAAGAAAAATTATTTTTTAATTATTGTTTATTAAATTTGTTAGTGAGCGAGCAAGTGATTTATAATTTTGAGATCCAAACATAATATTACTACCATTCTTTAGAAAAACTTTAACACCTAAATTTCCGCTCACATTATATGCTTTTCCGTTAAATCCATATTTAATTCCCCAACCTCCATATTCAGAAATTGGTTTGTATTTCATTGCTTCAATTTTTTCTATATCTTCAATTTTAATACTAAAATATTTTAAATGAAATGGGAAAAATTGATAATGCAACCCATCATTATTAACTCTTATTCTCAACTCAAAAATATAAAATATAATAGGCAATGAAAATCCAATAATTACGTGTAGAATATTTATTTTATTGTCATCAAAAGGCCCAAATGAAATTATTGGAAATGACAATAATATTACCCAAAGCCACCATTGTGTAAATTTTTGATTTTCTTTAAATAAATATTCCATTACGTATTTAATGTGCTTTAGAATAATTAGAAAAGAAATGTGTAATTGTCTCTATACCTTTTAGATAGTTAAATATTCCATAATGCTCATTAGGAGAATGTATAGCATCCGAATCTAATCCAAACCCAAGCAAAATAGATTTAACACCTAATTCTGCTTCAAACAAAGCTACAATAGGAATAGATCCCCCGCTTTTAACTGGTACTGGTTTTTTCCCATACGTAGTTTGCATCGCTTTACTTGCAGCTAAATAAGCTGGAATATCTGTTGGAGAAACGTATGGTTCTCCACCGTGATGAGGTGTGACTTTTACACTCACACTTCTTGGCGCTATACTTTTAAAGTAATCAGAAAATAAGGTTGTTATCTCATCATCAGATTGATTAGGAACGAGTCTCATAGATATTTTTGCATATGCCTTTGAAGCAATGACTGTCTTTGCCCCCTCTCCAGTATAACCTCCCCAAATTCCGTTTACATCTAAAGTTGGACGAATTCCTGTACGCTCCATAGTTGTGTACCCTTCTTCACCATGAATATCAGTTAGGTCTAGTGCTTTTTTATATTTATCCAAAGAGAATGGTGCACGAGCAATATCTGCTCTTTCATCTGCTGAAAGTTCTACAACATTATCATAGAATTTAGGAATTGTAATATGATTATTTTCATCTTTCATCTTAGCAATCATCTCACATAAAATATTTATAGGGTTTGCAACTGCACCACCATATAAACCTGAATGTAAATCTCTATTTGGACCAGTAACTTCTACCTCCAAATAACTCAATCCTTTTAAGCCAGTTGTTATTGAAGGAGTGTCATTTGCGATTATACCTGTATCAGAAATTAAAATAGCATCGCTCTTTAATCTTTGCTTATTTTCTTTTACAAAAACGCCTAAATTTTCTGAACCTACCTCCTCCTCACCTTCTATCATAAACTTTACATTGCATGGTAAAGTATTTGTATTCATCATTAATTCAAAAGCTTTGACATGCATATAAAATTGACCTTTATCGTCACATGCTCCTCTTGCAAAAATTGCTCCATCAGGGTGAATATCATTTTTTTTAATTATAGGATCAAAAGGACTATTTGTCCAAAGTTCTAATGGATCTGCTGGCTGCACATCATAATGACCATAAATTAAAACAGTTGGTAATTTGTCATCTATAATCTTTTCTGCATACACAATTGGATATCCAGATGTTTTACAAATCTCAATATTTTCAGCTCCAGCATCTCTCAATGAATTTGCTACTGCATCAGCACATTTTAATACATCTTGTTTATAAGTTGGATCAGCAGAAATAGATGGTATTTTCAATAAATCAATCAATTCACTGATAAATCGATCTTTATTTTCTTTAATATAATTATTAATATGTTCCATTTTCATTAGTTTATTTTATTAATATCTCTCCCGTCATCTCATCAGGAATATTAATTTTCATTATTTGTAAAATTGTAGGAGCAATGTCAGCTAACTTCCCATTTTTTATTTTATTATATCCAGTATTAATCGCGAAGCAAGGTACAGGATTTAAGCTATGTGCTGTATTAGGTGTATCATCATTATTAATTGTAAAATCAGCATTACCATGGTCGGCAATAATAAGAAATGAATAATTTTTTTTAAGCCCAGATTCAACAACCTTCTTAGTACAATAATCAACTGTTTCTACTGCTTTACAAATTGCTTTATAATCTCCAGTATGCCCTACCATATCAGCATTAGCAAAGTTTAAACAGATAAAATCGGATTCACCTTTATCTATTTCTGAAATTATTGATTCTGTAATATTAATTGCACTCATTTCAGGTTGTAAATCATATGTAGATACTTTAGGTGAACTAATCATAATACGCTTTTCTTTATTAAATGTATTTTCTCTTCCTCCAGAAAAGAAGAAAGTTACGTGAGGATATTTTTCAGTTTCAGAAATTCTTATTTGTGATTTATTATTCTTTTCAAGAATTTCACCTAATGTATTCTTAATATTATCTTTATCATAAATTACATTAACATTAGTAAATGAAGCATCATATTTAGTTAATGTAGTAAAATGTAAATTGATAGTACTCATATTAAATGTAGGAATATTTTCTTGAGTAAGTACTGTTGTTATTTCTCTACATCGATCAGTTCTAAAATTAAAACATATAACTGCGTCATCTTCTTGTATTTTAGTAATTGGGTCCCCATTTAGATCAACTTTTACAATAGGTTTAATAAATTCATCAGTAATATTTTGATTATATGAATCTTTAATGCTCTCTGTTAGGTTACGTGAAGGCTTGCCAATTCCATTTGTAAGTAAGTCATATGCTAATTTTATTCTATCCCATCTATTATCTCTGTCCATTGCAAAATATCTACCACAAATAGAAGCAATTTTAGCCCCAAATAAATTACTTTCTAAGGCTGATATAAATTCAATACCACTTTTTGGATCACAATCTCTTCCATCTGTAAAAGCATGAACAAAAACTTTTTTAACGCCAGATATTTGTGCTAATTCACATAATTTATATAAATGATTAATATGCGAATGGACACCTCCATCAGAAACTAAACCAATAATATGTAAGGATTTATTTTTACTCTTCGCATAGTCAAAGGAATTTTTTAAAGATTTCTCTTTGGCAATAGAATTATTTTGACAGGCAATATTTATTCTCTCTAAATCTTGATATACAATTCTTCCAGCACCGATATTTAAGTGCCCAACTTCAGAATTTCCAACTTGTCCTCTTGGAAGTCCAACATTCTCTCCATGAGTTAATAGTTCGCAATTAGGATATTTATTATAAAGGGAGCTAATAAAAGGGGTTTTTGAAGAATTTATTGCATCAGATTTAGATTTATCACCATGACCCCAGCCATCCAAAATAATAAGTACTGATTTTTTACCTTTCATATATAGGCAAATATAAAGTTTACTAAAACATTATTAAAAAAATTGCACTAAAATAACGAAGTTATCAAAGGCCAACCAAAGATTACAATTGTTGAAGAAATAGTTATTCCCGTACTAATAGCGATTAATGATTTTTTATAATCAATTCGAAATACATATGCTGCAATAGTTCCAATATATGCTCCAGTAACAGGTAATGGTATCATAACAAAAATCATTAAGCCTATTACGCCATATTTTTGAATCATCGACTTAGTTTTAGTCTTTGCTCTAGCAGATAAATAAATTGCAATCTTCTTATAATACAAGTTTTTTAAAAAAAACTTGTTCGAAAACTCTATAGATTTATAAAAAAGGGGGAAAACTAGTAAATTTGCTACAAGACCTATAATGAAAACAATATACAAAGGCAATGTAGTTGATTCAACACCATATGGGATACCGACCCTTGCTTCTCCAAATGGAGAAATACTAATTAAAAATGTTAATAAAATATCTTGTATCATTTAAAAAAATTGGAATACAAATATAGTCTATTACGTAATTATAACTATAAAAATAAGAAGAATTAAATGATCGACTATTTAAATATCTGCTTAAAGAATTTATCTCGCATATTTACATGAATTGGATTGTATTTACCTAATCTTTCTGGGTGAAATTGGACGCCTATCATAAAGGGGTGAACCTTTTTGTTAAATACAACTGCTTCAGGTAATCCATCATGTGATTCAGCAATTACAATAATATTCTCTGCAATCTCCTTAAGCCCTTGATGATGCCAGGAATTAACCTTGAAAAAATGTTTTTTTGGTAAGACCTTCCCATTTACA